>Ga0101943_1000205_pt1 | contig 134173 bp, 109 predicted proteins | sample DewCreD2012metaG_5_FD_75244 | JGI IMG/M metagenome (GOLD analysis project Ga0101943, IMG submission 75244) | Hot spring sediment bacterial and archeal communities from British Columbia, Canada, to study Microbial Dark Matter (Phase II) - Dewar... ... | reverse complement strand
GTGGCGGGTGGAGACGGACCCATATCCTGCCTACGTTTCGCGTCTCGAGCAAGCCAAGGCTATCTATATTTCCGCCGTCGAGCAAGCTCTAAGTGAACGCGACTCCGCCTGGCAAACCGCGCTCGCTAATGCACAGGTTGAAGCGGATGCGGCTTACTCTGGGTATTTAGCTGCATGGCAAGCGGCGGTGGCTAATTACAACGCGGCGGTGCAGGATGCCGACAGCGCCTATGACGATGCGATTCGCCAGGCCGACGGCGCTTATTCTCAAGCGGAACAGGAAGCGCACGAGCAACTGCAACAGGAATTGGCACAGATTCAGTCCGCTTATGACTCCCGCGTCCAGACTATCGAGGACGATTATCAGGCGGATATTTTAGCGGCCGATGCGGCCTATAACAATTACATAACCCCTTATCAGCAAGCTCGAGACCAGGCTTATGCCTACTGGCAAGAGCATCCTGAGGACTGGGATGCTTACCAGAACTATGTTCAAGCCCAGAGCAACTTAGATAATGCTATTAGCCAAGCAAGCCAGGAGCGTGAGCAGGCTTACGCAACAGCGGCAGCCCGGCGCGACCTGCGATTGCAACAAGCTTGGCAGGAGTTAGAATCTCAGGAAGCGGATGCTTACGCGGCTTACTATGCGGCCGTCGATTCCGCGGCTGAAGCTTGGGCATCTGCCGTGGAGGGAGCTTATAACGCTTGGAAATCAGCAATAGATGCTGCGGAAATAGCGTATGAGCAAGAGGAGGGACAGGCCTGGACCAGGTATCTTGACTCGCTGGCCATCATCAACGCGAATTTAGAGCAAAGTCGCCTAGACCTAGAGTCTCGATTCGCGGTCGCCGTCAGCAACGCTACTACGCAGTGGCGGGATAGCGAATCGGTTGCGTGGCAGTCCTACCAATCCGCCCGCGCCGGGATGTTACAACCGCCGCCGGAGGGCGTACGCGCGCCAGCGCCGCCTCAGATGGCTGGCATTGCTCCATTGGTTCCCTGCCTGTTGCTTGCGGGTCCGGCTGGCGCAAAACCTGCCGCGGATCCCACTGACGAAAAACACGTTAGTCCACTGAAAGAGCAGGCTCTGCGCGAACAACACCTGGCTCGGACATTGATAACTGATATGGCTTTGCGCGATAAGGCGGGCGGCAAATATTATGCGAAGGGCAGCCTCCGGATAAGCGATGGGGACATGATCACAGCGGACAAGGTAGGCTATGGAAATTTACTGACAGCCCAGCAGAAGGTTGATGCCGCTTTCGCCAGCGCCTGTAAGGAAGCCGGCTGGACGTACAAAGGCTCGACTCTGAGGGAGGGGCGCGTAGATTGGACGGTGACTAACCCTGCTGGCAGTCCAGGAGCTGCAAAGCCGGCAAACGTTGAAGGAACCGTCGTCTATTGGCTCGAAGCGACTTTCGTTGATCCGACCGGCAGGACTGTAGTAAAACGCTATGGTATACCCGTTACTCGTGACTTGAAGGCGATCCAAGTAATAATCCGCGGCCATGCGGGCAACGAATTCGACCCGACGCTTCCAGCCAACAAATAGCGCTTAGTGAGACCCCATGAAAATTGCAGCTTAGGAGGTATGCCATGACCCGGAAGTTAGTAGTCCTACTTGCCGTCCCAACGGTTCTCTTTGCACTTGGTGCGACCATCTGGGTACCACGTAGCCTCGCCGTTAGTCAGCTGGCTATTGTGGATATCCCCAAAGACCTCTATTCCATTCATCTCATCCCATCACCGATAGAGGAGCATGCAGTGTTGATGATCCGGCAGCAGCACACGTACGCTGTCTCGCGAGACGGCAGGTACTGCTTTGTCGCCTACAGCTTCCAGGACCGGGATACCAGGCAGCCGATGTATCTGGTGGCAGTTTTTGACACCGCTGCCAGAAGGTATTCCGATGTGCATACGCTTGGGGTCCATACAGATAAATGGAATCGCTTGGAAGATGCCCGGGTCGACGTTTCTCCGGATGATAAGCACATTGCGGTTGGCTTAGCGGACGCGGTGTGGGTTGCGGAGTTCGACAGCAACCGGGGCAAGCTGATGCCGCGTTGGCACGCCAGTGTGTACGATGGCCCCCGACCGGAGCAAGGCTCCTGGGACGCGGCGACTTTCGTCAAGTTTGCGGATGATGGGAAGCGGCTCTATGCAACGGTGGCCCCAGTTGCATTCGTTGAATATGACGTACAGACAGGACGGTGCCTGCGTCGCCTTGATCACGCAAAGAAATTGCCTAAGGACCTCCAGCACGCGGTGTTTCCCTCTTGGGCTCTGTGTGAGCCTGCAGGCTATGTAGTGGCGGCGCTGGACAATAAGTGGTTATTCAATGAAGACGCTAATCCCGCAACTAAACAATCGCAGGTCCTCTGCGTCACTAGACTCAAGGACGGCTCCCAAAAATTACTGGATTTGTCCACAATCACAGAAAGTTGGGTTGTTCCGCTAACTCTTAGCATTTGTCCCGATCCAGCACACCCCGTTGTTGCTGTGACTGGCAGCGGCTTTGTTGGAGAGGATTTGCAAGTGATAGACCTAGAATCGCTGACGGCCGTGAAACCAATATTTTCAGGTCAAAGTTCCGGTTTCACAAGCGCTATTTTCAGCCCCGATGGTAAATGGCTGATTCTGGGGGCTCATTCAAGCGTTCGTGCACACGAACCGGACCTTGTCATTCTGGAAACAGGTCGCTGGCGAGTCCGGGCCCGATATCGCATTCTGGAAATCAGGAATCCGTCTCCCCGATTTTCCCACGACGGTCAGGTGCTGGCACTATACAGCAATGACGGTGTACTAGCAAAACTAAGCTGGCCACGACTGGTAGAGCATTTTACTGCCGGTGCTGGCGGAGCTGCTAAGTGATAGCGCAGGTCAACAATCCGATCTTAGTCCGGCCGATTTTATGTGCATAATGACGAAACACGGGGAAATGGCGCTCGGGTTTAGATGTCGGGCGACCTAAGAGATATGGGTGCACCCTATCTTACACGTAATCTGGGCCGATTATGTGCAGCGTGTGGAGGCGGATTATCAGGCAGACTTAGCGGCCGCGGATGCGGCTTACAGCGAATATGTAGACCCTTATCAATCGGCACGCGACCGGGCTTATCAGTACTGGCAGCAAAATCCCGATGATCCGGATGCTTATTCGGCGTATCAGCAAGCGCAGCAGGACTTAGACAATGCTATTGCGTATGCCAATGACGTGCGCGACCAGGCGTATGCAGAAGCGGCAGCGCGGCGGGATGCGCGACTCGCCGACCCGTACCAGGATGAGCAATACGCCACTCAGGAGGCGGACGCTTATGCTACCTACTATAGTGCCTTAGACCAGGCGGGAGCAGCGTGGGCAGCCGCGGAGCAGGCGGCATACGATGAATGGCAGGCGGCGACGAATGCGGCGGAGTCCGCCTATACGGAGACGGAATCGCAGACCTGGAACCAGTATTTAGAACGTATAGATCAACTCAATTCGCAACTGGAGCATACACGGCAAATCCTGGAGTCGGCATTCATGACGGCTCGGAGCAACGCCCTGCGTGACTGGACGGAAATGGAATCCGAAGCCTGGGCCGCCTATCAACGTGCCCGCACGCAGATGCTACGACCACCGCCGGAGAGTCAACGGATAGCTGGGCCACCTGAATTGGTCCTATGTAATCCTCTTGCGCTACAACTTCAAGCAGTCGCTAATCAAGGTGGGGAGCAGGGCCGGCGATGCAGTAAGTTGGCTGTATTTCCGAGGTAGCGAGTGTGCCACATTGGTGACAGTCGAGGTAAGAAACTTTATGAAAGGGAATTCTCTATCAAATCAGATGATAGAAAGTACCTGCTTGGCGTGTGACTAGATGCTTATGTTCGGAGTGTAGGGATCGAGAGGCGGGCGTGGCGGCAACGTGAGGTGCCTGTTGTAGTGATAAATCTGTATGGACATATTTTTACGGAAAAGGAGGCTGAGAGGGCAAGAGAAAGCGATGTGATGATCATGAACTGGAGCATAGTCACTAAAGTTACACCCAAGTCAAGGGAAAAACTTATGTTCCCGCTGGCCGAAATGATACGCACTGGCTGGTAAATTCTGGGGCGAGCGTGACAGCATTGCGCTCTGGATTACGCAACCAGAGGCCTCATCCAGGCGCCACCGAATCAGACCCTATCGCAACGACCGGTGTTGCCCAGGGCGTTACCAATATGGGTGCATCGAGGGGCATTACCTATGCCTAACATCACAAGGATCGCGCTGCGGGCGGACACTGTGCTTAGTGTACGATGCTGTTAGGTAGGCTCAGTTTATACCGCCTTCCTTGACTTAGCTCCGCACTGGTTGTGAATTGGATTGGATAGGCGTGCGGCGAAGCAATTTATTTCGGGGTCTGCAGTTGTCATTAGTATAAATGTCGATAGGTGTTCGTCGGCGTTATGGGGCGCGTTTGCTAAACGTTACCGGGGTGCGAGGCAGCATGAGCAAGCACCTTGTAAAAGGCGGATGTGCTATCGGCAGCCGCAGGTATCACCTGGAACGAGAGTCCAAACAACGAATTGCGCTGAGATGATGGTATTTGCGTTTTGTGCTAGGCGGATAAACGGATTAGTAGGATTATAAGGTGGATGATTTGCTTAGTCGGCAATTGGTGCACCGCGTCGAGTAGCGCTGACGAAGGGGCAATCGGCCAGGAAAAACCTGAGCGGCAATTCCTTAGCGGATGTGACGCCGATACGTCGGCTGACCAGTATCTTGCTTGGCGGGCGGATTTCACTGGTTCGAGCAATCCAGAGAGAGCGGCCGAGGGTCAAATCCCAGGCGTCGAGGCGGCGATCGATAGCCAGTGCCTGGCAGAGTTTACCGGGGCCGCGAGCGAGTTCATGCAATTGCGTTACGCCGCGATGTTTCTGCATGTGGATCAGACCGCACACTGGTTCGATAGCCCGCACGAGCACTGCGCTAGGTACGCCTTCCGGTTCCGTAACCACGTTCAAACAATAGCGAGAGTGAATGGCATAGACGTAGGCATGGCCCGGGGGACCGAACATGCTGGCATTGCGTTGCGTGCGTCCACGATAAGCGTGGTTGGCCGGGTCGTTCTCGGCGAGGTAGGCTTCGACTTCGACAATGCGGCCCGCGAGTAAACCTGCTTCCGTCTCGCGAACCAACCACTGGCCTAGTAACGACCGGGCTACCTCTTCGACAGGTCGCTCATAAAAGGAGCGTGGTAATACGGGCAATCGCCGTATCCGCTGTTCGACCTCAGCTGCTTCCGCGGTTGGCTTGGCGTTATTCTGGTCAATTGGCGGAAGCGCGGCCTTTTGCATCAGACGTTGCGGTTCGATCATACGGCTTATCCTCGAATTCGGGGCCACTTTTCGTAGGATGCTTTTTGCTTTGCCAGCAGATTGCTATCTCTATCATAGGAGCGATAAGAGGGCTTCCGTCCAGGTGGGAACCGCATGTAACGTGGAGTGCTGATAACATGATCACACGGCTGGCGATCAATGGAGCGTGCGGAAGGATGGGATTGCGGCTGGTGCAGCTAGCCCAGGAAGATGCGGAGTTGTCGGTGATAGCTGCACTGGAACGGCCCCATCATCCGCGCCTCGGTGAAGACATCGGCGAAGTGGCTGGACTCGGTAAACTCGGTGTGCTGATCACCGACACCTTGCCACTGAGTGAACGACCGGATGTGATTGTGGATTTTTCTTCACCGGAAGGGACGATGCAGGTATTACGCTTAGCGCTGGAGCGACGAATTCCCCTGGTGGTAGCCACGACCGGGCATAGTGTCGCACAGCGTGAGGAAATTGAGGCTGCCGCTCACCACATTCCTCTTTTGCTCTCCCCTAACATGAGCCTGGCCATGAATGTGTTAATGGTACTGCTGGAACAGGCTGCACGACTGCTGCGGGATAAGGATTTCGACGTGGAAATTCTCGAAGTGCACCATCGTTTCAAGAAAGACGCCCCCAGCGGCACCGCTCTGGCTCTGGCCCGCATCGTGCAACAACAGATGGGGCAGCAGACCTTGTGCTACGGTCGCGAAGGAATCACCGGAGAGCGGCCACGTAGCGAAATCGGCCTGCATGCTCTGCGGGCTGGCGATCTGGTCGGCGAACACTTAGTTCTATTCAGCACCCTGGGCGAATCCCTGCAGTTAGGGCATCGAGCACACACTCGCGATTGTTATGCACGAGGTGCATTACTGGCCGCCAAATTCCTGGCCCAACAACCACCGGGACGCTACTCCATGCGCGACGCGCTCGGCTTATAAGTCACCAGCAGTGCCACGGGCACTCGGCCTCAGTGACCCGAAACTTGTCTCCTCATCGCCGACAGGGTGCGAAAATGAGATCAAAAACCCTTTGGGTCCCGTTAGATAGTGCCCTGTTTCGCTAGCATCCCGTTTGTCACGGCGGAGATGAGGCTCACCATCAGAGCGCTATCGGAGCATTTCTGCGTTTAAACATAATTGCACCGATGCTATGCTTGCGATTCTGGCGAATAATTCCCGGCATTCGTTCGATAAAGTGAACGCAAGAACACTATTGTTTTTCTACCGGCGGGGCGACGTTGCCGATGACCGTAGTGGCTTCCTCGCGTCCCAGAGGTTCATTTCCTAAGGATTTGCTTTTGACTTCGATGCGAAAGCGAGCATCGCCTGGTATTTTGCCACGGCACTGCACTTGATATACCAATACCTGGCCGGGTTCTAAGCGTGCTACCATGGGAAATGTCAGGACATTACCTGTAAGTTGACCGCTGCTGTTGGCCGGGCCGCTGGAAGCGATCACTTCCAGTTGCGGCGGAATACTCGCTGTCAGGCTTATATCGCTGTCGGCAAGTGTTCCGGTATTAGTCAGATTAATTTCATACCGAACTGTATTGCCGACGATAACCGGATCGCCGATGTCTACCATTTCCAGGCGAAGAGCGGGTGCTCCACGAATTTCAAGCACCGCATCAGCGGTTTGAATAACATTTCCGTCGGCACGCAAGATTGCTCTACAGAGAGCTTTTTGCGTAACTTGCAGGGCCGTTGCTGTGATACGAAAGGTCTTGCTTTCACCTGGCCCTAACACAGGCAGAAACCACAACACCTCTTGATTGCGTAATTGACCGCCATCGCTGGCGGCAACAAATGCTAACTCAGTCGGCAATATCTCGGTAATATAGAGATTGTTCGCGGGAAAACCGCCGCGATTGCGCACGATAACTTCTATATCCAGAGGAGCTTTGACAAAGCGTGCCGCCGGTACCTTCTGCTCAATTTCAACCTGGGGCTTTTCGACTTGGATCTGGTGGTCAGCAATGCTGCGGAGGTTGCCGTCTGCCGTAGCCGTGATTCGTATCTGATACTGGCCTTCTTTTAGAGGTGTCAGTGTAAGCTTTTCGCTGCGACTGGAACCCGCAGGAATGGTAAAAGGTCCGCTGGTCAGGGCGGTCGTTCCAGGAGCCTGTGGATGACTGAGGGCGGGATCAAAATCGGCACGCAGCATGACGTTTGTAGCGGGTCCTGTTCCTGTATTCGTTACCGTGATTTGCAAGGTGATCGGTGAGCCGACGGTAGCACGGTTAGGACCTTGTACAGCCAGACTAAGTCCTGGAGAAGCGACTTCGGTTACCGCTTCGGCTTCCGCACGCAGGCCGTCGGCGGTCACGGCAGTGCAACGATTGACTGCCCGACCGGTTTTTTCCGCGCGGAAATTCGCGTGGATCACCACTGACCTTCCCGGGGCAATTGGGGCGACGGTCCAGATCAACTCCCGACCCTCGACATTGGCCGGAGGCTGTGATTGCCAAAAACTCAGGTTTTCCGGTGTCAGGTCGCGGACCGTGATCGCCTCGGTTTCTACTGGGCCGGTGTTGGTCAGGGTGATAATATAAGTAATATTTTGTCCACTTGATGCAATAGCGGGACCGCTCTTGGTTATACTAAGTCCCGCAGCGGCCCATTGAATCCAGGTTTCTCCACGAGCCAACACGAGGCCGCCCCCACTGCTTTCGTTCCGGAGAATCTCTATGCCAATACGGGTAGTACCGGGCAGAGGCTGAGTGAGCGTGGCTTGTACTGTGGCTAATCCTTGGTGATCGCTGGTAACCTCGATGGCTGATTGCTGAGTAGGTAGAAACGTCACTGGTGGGCCATCCAGTACTTGATAGCGTACACGATAGCCACTTAGTGGTGCCTGATCCTGGCGACGAAAGATTCGCGTGGTCAAGGTCACTGGTGCGCCAGGTCGGCCGGCAGTAGGTTGAGGAAATTCCCAGGCTGCCTGTACCCAGGAGAGCCGCACCGTTACTTTTCGTTGCCGCCAGTCATAAATTGCGGGAGCATAGACGGTAATATAGGTCTCGCCTTCCACGGGGGAGCTAATTACGCACCAAGTTTGGCCAGGACGAATGGTAAAATCATCGTCTGGCTCTGGAGTGCCTCGAGTGACGTGGTGCTCAAAATAACTTGTGTAGCTTACCGCATAACGGTCTCCTTCTTTCCAACCGCGTCCGGCGTCGTAGCCGCTTTCATCCACCTCCAGGATATGTCCCGCACCTTCTAACATCCATTCGACCCGGCGGCCCCGTCGCGGTTGGCCATTGCGGTCTAACACGGTGGCAATCAAAACCTGCTGCGCTCCCACAGGATTCGTCGCTTCTAAGGGTCGAACTTCTAAGCGAATCGCGTAAGGGTCGAAATTCTCATAAAATCCCCGGCCACGTGGTTTGGCGTGGGTTTTAGCGACCTCCCCGGGGGGCAATAGATAGGGAAAGTAAGACGGATTATGGCTCAGGCAGCCCATCAGCCACAGGGCGCCACAACCACCCAGTATCAGCCAGGCAAATCCACGGCGGGCTGACATATATTGATTCCGGCCGGCTTATTTCTGCGCGCAGCGGCCAGACGCTTATAATCAAACGAAACGGCAGTGCAAGACCGGTTTCCTTCAGGGTTCTGCGGTGTCGGCCTGACCGCTATACGCGGCTTAATTGATAACGCGGGAAGCACGCACCAGGAACAACGCGTCATCTTGCTCCTGATTCCACCAGCGATACCACCAAGGCGGCTGCGAACACTCGTTGCTGGCGATGACCGCCCAGACCAGGTTTGGTTGGGCCAGTTCCTGGAGTTGGGGAAAACTTTTGCGGGCTACCACAATATAGAGCGGATTCCTTTCGGCTAACCAGCTTGCCACCACGCCAGGATCAAAAGTGCGCTGTATAGGAGGGCCGAGGTGGTAACTCAATAAATGCGCCTCCGTCCCAAACATGTAGACCGGTTCTCCAGGTCCGTGATGCGTACGCACTAGGTCAGCAAAATCCCGCTGCTGGCGTAACTCATCAACGGTGGGTAATACCCAGTTGATATACGCCAGCCAGCTGATAAGACTTAGTGCTACTGCCAATGTATAGGCAACGTACCACCAGCGACGGGCAGATTTGGTCAGTTCTCTCACGTGCTGGGCTAAGCCGAATCCGATAAATAAGGCCAGGGCGGGATATGCTGGTAAGAGGTAGTCCGCCCGCTTATAACGCATGCAGGAGAAAAACGCCAGGCACGTCAGGAACCAGTTGGCGGAGAATATTAGAATTCTATCGCCGCGCAGGCGATGGTAGCCTTTGATAGCCAGCCAGATCGCTAGAAGTATAATGGGGCCAATGTCAAGCGGCAGTCGCACGACATAGAAGGCTGGACCAAGCCAGTGGCTATGCCGGTCGAGTCGCGGATCAGTTCCCAGGCCACGAGCAAGATTATGACGGTAAAGAAACTCTCTTACCCACTCACCTCCAGTCGCCTCGTTAGCAGCAACATACCAAACTAAAACCGGAGCGGTAATGAAAACCGTGGTCATCACCGTGAGGGGAGACAGATAAAGATGCGCCGACAATTGCCGCGTGTGACAGGCATTGCCAAAGAACATTTTTTCGCAGAACTTGTTCGACAGAATCGCCAGCGAGAACAGTACGACTGCTATAGGGCCCTTGATTAACACTCCCGCCGCGAGCGATAGCAAAGCGAGGAGAAAGCTTAGATACTGGCACCGGGAGTTGCCGAGGTGGCTGCGAACGAGCCAGGCGGCAAAGGCGACGGTCAGGCATGCAGTAAGTGGTAAATCCACACGCCCTACACGGGCCAGCCAGACAAAATGTGGCATCAGAAACAGTGTGGCCGCAGCGAGAACACCGGCGAGCAGATTATAGAATAAGTAGCCCAGAACAATTAAGGTGGCAATGATGATAAGTGCCGAGAGCGCGGCAGGCAGGCGAACGGCAAGCGCATCCACTGGCCGACCGGTAAGACGACACCAGGATGCTACCCACCAGTAATAAAGCGGCGGCTTCTGGAGTTCGAACCGTCCATCAAATAGTTGGGGTACCAGCCATTGACCATTGAGAACGGACTGAGCATCCTGAGCAGCCCGCGCTTCGTGACTGCTCCATAAGTCTCGATCGCCCAAACGGTAAAAGAGAAACAAAAAACAGACTAATATCACTATAAGTGATAAAATGTAAGTTGCCAGTTGCTTCAGAAGAAGTGTCCCGGGAAGCTCGGATGTTTCTAAGCAACCTGGCGTTGGCTCTGTCGGTCGAAGAGGCGCTGATAGAGTGGACATTTCTGCATCAGTTCTGCGTGTGTGCCGATTCCTTCCACGCGACCATTTTCAAGCACGACAATGCGATCGGCCAGTTCCAGGGTGCTGGGTCGGTGAGTAATAATCAAGGTGGTGCGATGGCGGACGAACTCGCGCAGGGCCTTATGTAGTAATATCTCACTCTCCGGGTCTGAGGCACTGGTAAATTCGTCGAGAATCAAGATGCTGGGATTGCGCAGGATGGCCCGGGCGAGAGCTAAGCGTTGCCGCTGCCCGCCGGATAAAGCGTAGCCCATTTCCCCGATTCGCGTATCGTAACCATCTTTCAATTGGATAATAAAATCATGAGCGTAGGCGCGTCGTGCAGCTTCCTCGACCAGTTCCTGGGGAACGTGGCGAAGTCCAGCGGTGATATTATTACGGATGGTGTCGTCGAATAATACTGTCTCCTGGGGAACGAAACCGATCTGGCGACGAAGACTCCGCAGGGTAAACTGACGGTGGTCGGTCCCATCTATCAAAATGACACCGTGATCCGGATCATAAAATCTCGGCAGGAGACCGGCGAGTGTGCTCTTACCACTACCGTTGCGGCCAACGATAGCGATAACCTCGCCGAACTGAATTTCAAAGCCGATATTAGTCAGCACGGGTTGACCAGGGCGATAGGAAAAACAGACGTCGCGAAATAGGATGTTTTTTCGATGTTCGCGAAGCAAACGACCAGGAAATGGACTAAGCACACGCGGTCGCCGATCGATATAGTGAAAAATGCGATCGGCAGCGGCGGCACCGGACTGCAGCTTGTTATAGACCGAGGAAAGCTTGCGCACTGGGTCCGCAATAGCGGCGAGTAAAGCGTAGAGTGCCAGCAAGGATTCCGGTTCCAGGGGGTCGGCGGTCATGCGCATTCCCCAGATGTGGGTCTGGTTGCGCAGGACTAAATAGGAACCGCCGATCAAGGCAGCGGCGACTGCCACCACCGCCAACCATTCCATGACCGGCCCGCTCAGCGCTTCCAGAATCACGAGGCGCATGCCGCGGCGATAATAGTCGCGCGAAGCTTTATAAAGGTGTAAACGCTTGCGTCCTTCCATGGTAAAGGCCTTGATAATCTTGATCGCCAGGAAGGTCTCTTGCAGGACCTTATAGAGCTGGGACATGCTTTCTAACATTTTGCGGCCAGCACGCTTCATAGTTGTTCCAACCTTACTCATGATAAATACGGCAACCGGAACCAGGATTAGAAACAAGAGGGTCAGTCGCCAGCTGATTAGGCAGGCGAAAAAAACGCAACTCAATGCCTTGAGCGGTTCGGCAACGAGCTTGCCAAAGAGCGTTTTCAGGCCATTAGCCAGCGATTCCATATCGTTGGTAAATCGTGCCATGAGTTCGTGCGTGCCATCTTCGCTGAACTGAGTCACATCCAGACGCAGGACATTATCGTAGAGGCAGTTGCGGAGGTCTAATAAAGCCAGGTGGACGACGCTGCCGACTAGAGCCTCCTGGGCAAAATCGAACAGCCCCTTGATAGCCACCGCCAGGACGACGATGACCAGGAGGTCGACCAGAGTTTCAAAGCGGTCCGTGGGGCAGAACTTATAAATGTACAGGCGAAGGGTTTGAAGCCAGCCGAGCATCCAGCGCGCGCTGGCAAGGTCGGCTTCGTCTTTGGCGAGGTCACGGGTGAGTTCCGCGAGTCGGCGTTCGCGACTGCGGGAAGGTGGTTGCAACTCCGTGCGTTGGATTTCCCGGCTACGGCGGTCGATTAGGTCTTGCAAGCGGTCAATGTCAGCTTCCTTGATGCGGATTTCGTTGTCAATCCAGGTCTGCAAGTTGGTGTCGCGAGTCAGAACTTTGAGCACCGGATAAATGGCAGTGAAGTTGGCGCCCCAGAGGATGGCGACGGCCAGGGCACAGAGGATGGACGTCAGCAGCCGACCGCGATACGGCCAGGCAAAGCGCAGCGCTCTCAGAAAATTGCGCATAGGAGCTACTTTGGTGTAGGGATGAAAAAATCGCGGACAGATGACGTCCGCTGAAGCGTGGCTTGTAACACAAATTGCTGACTGGCTCAAGTCCAGACGGACGTGCTGCCAGAAGAGATGGCAACAGGACGGTGGTGGCGTGGAGATGTGTCGGCGTCAGCGGCGGCGTTGGCCGTTGCGGAATTGTTCCATGACGATGGCGGCGTTTTGTCCCCCGAAACCGAAACTATTGGACACAGCGATGCGGACCTGCTGTTCGCGGGCCACATTGGGAACATAATCGAGATCGCAAGCCGGATCAGGATACTCGTAGTTGATGGTAGGGGGCAGGACGCCCTCTTTGAGTGTCAGGGCGAGAGCAACGGCTTCGACAGCACCGGCGGCACCGATCAGGTGGCCGATCATAGATTTGATGGAGCTCAAGGGGAGGCGCTTGGCCTTGTCGCCGAAGACCAGTTTAACGGCGTTGGTTTCCATTTCGTCATTGAGTCGCGTGCTCGTGCCGTGAGCGTTGATGTAATCCACGTCCCATTCGTCCACCTGGGCTTCGCGCAAGGCCCAGCGAATAGCGCGAGCAGCACCTTTGCCCTGAGGGTCGGGTTTGGTGACGGAGTAAGCGTCGAAACTGGAACCATAGCCGGTGATTTCGCAATAAATCTGGGCGCCGCGCTGGCGGGCATGCTCGAGTTCTTCCAGGACGAGTACCCCGGCTCCTTCGCCGAGCACGAAGCCGTCACGTTCGCGATCGAAAGGTCTAGAGACGGCCTGGGGAGGTCTAGGTGCCCGGCTGAGAGCGCCCAGGGCGTTGTACGCAAGAAGCAACAGCGGGTCAATGCGACTATCTGCACCACCGGCGAGCATGATGTCGGCATCGCCACGGGCGATCAGGCGGAAAGCTTCTCCGATCGCCTGCGTGCCCGCGGCACAGGCAGTAGTGATAGTGCTGTTGGGGCCTTGAGCATTGAACATGATGGAAATGTGGGCAGCGGCCATGTTGGGCAGGTACTTGAGAATCCACAGCGGAAACAGCGCTGTCGAACCGCACTGCCCCAGACGAGTTACATCCAGCCGACCGGACGTATCGCAAGCTTGAACCAGAGCCGGGGAAATCTCCGGCAACTCGGTGGGAACGATGCCGGTGCCCATACACACCCCGAAACGTTCGGGGTTGATGCGATTCAGGTCCAGTCCGGCGTCGTGAATGGCCATGGCGGCGGCTGCGACACCGAAACGCATGGCCCGGCCCATGATTTTGAGGGACTTGCGATGCTCCGGCGGAACCCAGGGGGTGACGTCGAAATCGCGGACTTCGGCAGCAATCTGGACGGGATGTTGCGAGGCGTCAAAACTGGTGATCGGGCCGACGCCGCTGCGCCCTTCTACGCAGGCTTTCCAAAAGGCGTCTTTGCCAATGCCGTTGGGTGCTACCACTCCCAGGCCGGTTACCACTACCCGACGCATAGCTGAATTCCGTTGTCCCGCCAGGCTGCTCATCCCAAGGAGTCATCGTCCAGTCGGACACGCGAAATTTACAATGCTCCATGCCCGGTCTATTTTTGCCAAAAGCATCATTTTACACCGGCCCTTATCGGCGGCAAATCTTGCCTGATTTTCGGTCTTTTACCTGCTTGGACGCCACCCAGGTCGCCTAATAAACTCTATCCTGTGGCAAGCTCCTGGCAATCCGCTAGAGGCCAGGGCATGCTTCCGGATGACCTGCAAGGCAGCGGGATTTATTTTTCTCGTCAGCAGTAGCGGCTGTGTCGGAAAAAGTGATTACCCGCCGCCTAACCCTACCCGCCAATCCAGCCATTCGCGATCCCGCCACGACATCCTATGCTGAGCAGCCCTTAGCTAGGCAGCACTGCCAGCAGCCCGAAACCGGGCGAGGTAGCGGCTACAGCAACCGAGGAAGATTTGCCGATGATCAGGTTAGGATGCAGGTGTCGTGTCCAGTTGGTGAAGTGCATAAACGAGGCGGCACAAGCCAAGTGCTTACCGTCGGAGTCTGCTCGAAGTCGCAGTGACGGGAATGAGCCAAAGATGAATTTTGTAAAAAAGTTATCGGGTGGGTTGCAAAAGCGGCGTCGGTTTGCGACAATGGCCATGAAGACCTGCCCGAGCTTGAGGATGGTTAGGGCCATGCCAGAAAGGTTGTACTGCTACAGCCGCAAGCGCTGGCTGCTGGAGCAGGAGCCGGCAATGGACGCCGGCGCTTGCATGCAGAGAGGACAACGAGGTTGAAGGTGCTATGACGCCCGCAGCTGGTCTGTGTTTGCCGGACACCGCCGCTTGCAGTGACTTGCTCGCGGCACGGGGAGCCGAAAAGCCGGAAAATTCCCATTGGCCAACCGCCACCGCGACCGTTCGCCAGGCAGAATCCGACACGGCTGGTGGGAATGCGCCACTCTGTGTTGCCCGGGGCAGCGGCGAAGCGTCGGCAGAGCAAATGGCAGACCGGGAAAGCACGGGTCAGGTATCGGCCATGCCACCTGGCCCACTCAGTTTGCCAGAGCCGTCGGAAAACCACGATGCCGAACCAGCGGTGCTTTTGGCCGAACTGGCGAATCTCGCCCCATGGCTGCTGAATGGTCAGCTTGACCGAGAACTGGGCCAGCGCGACAGTGCCCCAGCCGATCGGCATGGAGTTTCCCGGGAAGCGAGTTCAGCACGGCTGGCCGGCCATTCCCAACCCGCTGCGAGCGAACCGATCTGGTTCGACCGTAACTTGACACCGATTCAGCAAGAAGCGGTGCGGCGGGCACTGGAGTGCGACGGAGTATTCCTGCTACAAGGGCCTCCTGCCAGCGGCAAACTTCGTGTCGTCGTGGAATTGATCCGGCAATGGCTGAGTCGTGGGCAACGGCTGGTAGTCGCTTCACCGCGCAGCGCGACGCTGCATAGTTTGCTGAAACGCCTGGAGGAGGACGTTGAGACGCCCGTGAAAGCTCAGAGCTGTGCTACCCCATTTCTGGCGGTGTATTGTCCGGCGAAGGACGAAAGCAGTTCGGCGTGGGGGCACTGGCTGCCTGAAGTGCGCGGTCTGGCCTGGGCGAAGGCCTGGCAGCAACGCTGTCGGGCCGCCCTGGCCGTTTGCCAGGCAGAATGCGATCGGCTGGCATGCGCGGTCCGCTTGCTGGAAGAGGCGGAACAGCTGGCGCTGGCGTGCGACCGTCTGCGACTGAACCAGCAGACACAGCAGCGGGATTTGCAACGGCTCAGCGAAAGATTCCGCCGTTTTCTGGAGCCGTCGGCGGAGAGAATGCCAGCTCTGGCAAAGGACGCCAGCGACGCCGACTTGCTGGAAGCTCTGTTGCAGGAAAAACGCAAGCATGAGAACTGTCTGGCCGATTTACATCAGCGCCTCGAACAAGTGCGTCGGCAAACGCAGGAGCATGAACAGCAGGTAGCGCATTGGCAGGAACGGGTCGCATGGCAGGAACAGGTCGTGGCGGTGAAACAAGCGCGGGCGTTCTGGCGCTGGTTGTGGTGGCAGACCTTGTGGCAAGGACGAAGCAGCGAACGTTTAGCCGAGTTTCGAGCTCGCCTGGCAGAGGCAGACCAGGCATTGCAAGCCAGTTTGCAGCAAGCCCAGGAACTGGAACAGGCCATCGCCCGAGAGTTACAACGCCATGCCACCGCGCGCGAACAGATTGTCCAAGCCGCGATGGAGCATCAGCGTGGGCAGATCGAAAAGCAATTGCAAGAAAGCGAGAGCCAGCTGGCGGAGCTTTTGTGTCAGTGGCAGGAAAAACGGGAGCAGTTGCGGCAGCTGCTACCAGATTGGAATTGTTCGGAAACAGCCCCGGCGTCGGTAGAAGCTCTGCGTCAGGAGCGTGAGCAGTGCCGAAGCCATCTCAATCGTTGGGCCAACAACTCGGCTTGTCTGCGAAAGGCCCTGGAATCGCTGAGCCAGTGCTGCGCCAGGCCGAGCCTTTTTGCCGAGTGGGCGCATTTGCGCGTAGCCCCGCTGGAGGTGTTGCTACGCCAGGAAGCGCTACGGAGAGCCGACCGGATGATCGTCCTGGATGCTCATGAAATTCGCGCAGAGGCCTGGGAGCCTTTGAGGCATAGTGCGACGGCGCTGCTGGTGTGCGGTGAACCGAACTGGTCGGTATCTTGGCCAAGCCGGCTGACGGAAAGTTCCAAAGCTGCCGGTTTACACAGCAACCTGCTGCAGCAGCAGTGGCAGGAACTGGGAGTGGGAACGGTGTTCCCCTCTTGCCGCTGGTTGCAGTCGGCCGCAGGGATCACCTGCCAGTTGAATCCGATGCTGAGCTTCCGACCGGAGCAACTCCATGTCGAGCCGTTAGCCGATCAACCCGAGGTGATTCTGCGGTTTGTGGAATCGCCGACATACGGGCGGTTCCTGGCGGAAGTGTTTCTGCCATCGCCCCGGTTCGACATTCGCCAAGCCAAACTGTTCCTGCGTGAGCAATTAGATCAGGTATACCTGTGGCCGGTGGGTCCGGTGGCAGGCTGGCGTGAGGAGGACTCGCAGTGGTGCTGTGAATGGAGGCTTCCAGGCCACGAGCCTCCTCAAACCAACCGGGTGCTGCTGAATTATGGTCAAGGGGTCTCGGAAGAATTGTTAGCGGTGCCAGGCAAGGATGGTCGAACTGCCTGGCGCACTTATCGCCTTCGCTTCGACAAATCGTGTGGCTGGACGGCAGAACAGGCGCAGCAGTGGTTACGCGATTTCAGCAACTGCGGCGACCATTCCGATGCTGCCTGGCTGTGGTGCTGGCGAGGCGGAGCCGGGCCACTTGCCGATTGGCCGGCCTGGGTGCTTGGCTACTTGACCGCGCAGCAGCTTTGCGGGCTGTGGCGGTTACCTACACACACTTCCAGGCACCCGCGGCGAGCTAATCGCGAACGACATCGTGCCGATAACCCCGATACGGTGGACCTCGCTTCGGACCAGCGCAAACGTCTGCCATTGGCCTGGCAATGCGTGTTACCGGCGCGCGGCCGCATTCATCCGCAGCAAGCCGAGCAACTCATCCAGCTGTTGCAGCAACTCTTGCCAACACTGCGCCAGCTGGCCGAAACTTGGCAGGTCGTAGGTTGGTGGGAAAAGGCTCAGCTGGAATTGCTCCGCTGGTTGTGGCAACAGGTGGATCCCGAACCGAACGCGACCGTCGCCTTTGTGTCCCTGGCCGCAAGTCCCACCCGATCCGCTGACGATATTGCCCGGCGGATGTCCAGCATTACAGACAGGCCAGTGCATCGAGCCAGCGACGGCGTGCTGCTCGTCGTGGACAGTTTACCGGACTGCCCTGAGGGGGTTCGCTGGCAGGATTGGATATGGTGCGGTGCGCTGGCACGGCAATGCCTGGTGCTGCTGGAACCCAATTATCAGCAACTCCTTCGGCAGTTGAACGTTCGCGGCTACAATTCCCCGTGGCTGAGCGACCTGTTGCAGCGCATCGCCTCTCTGCCGGCGCTACCTGCCAATATCGCTAGCCGGTACGCTGAGTCATGAAATTCTTACATCAGATCTGCCAGAAGCGTATCTCACCGCCGGCGATTGGGCCTTCGACCAGCATAAGCGAACTGGTGCAAGAAGTGTTCCTGTCGTACAACGCGGGGCGTTTGCGGGAGGGCTGTCAGTTGTTTGTTGAGAAGATGCTCGCTCCGGAGACGACGGTCGGCTTATCGCTGAGCGGCGCGTTGACACCCGCCGGACTCGGCATGTCCTGCTTGGTGCCGCTTATCGAAGCCGGGTTTGTGGATTGGATTGTCAGCACCGGAGCCAACATCTACCACGACACCCATTTCGCCCTGGGTATGGAAATGCATCAATCGCGGCCTGGCCTGGACGACTATCAGTTGCGGCAGCACCAGGTCATCCGCATTTACGATATCGTGTTTGAGTACCAGAACCTGCTGGAGACGGATCGCTTTTACCGCACCCTGTGTTCCGCGGAGTCGTTTCAGCGACGATTCAGCACGGCGGAGTTTCACTACGAATTGGGGCGATGCCTGGCTGAGATCGAGGACCGCTATGGACGGCGTGGCAGCAGTTTTGTAGCGGCAGCCTATCGTGCGGCCGTGCCCATTTTCACTCCCTCCCCGGGCGATAGCTCCATCGGAATGAACCTGGCCGCTTTACAGCTGGCAGGGAGCCAGTTTCAGCTCGACCCCTTGCGGGATGTCAATCAGTCAGCGGCGATCGTCTGGCAGGCAAAACGCAGCGGACGCAGTGCCGTATTCATTGTCGGTGGCGGCTCCCCGAAAAACTTCCTTCTGCAAACCGAGCCACACATCCAGGAAGTGCTCGGTCTGGCAGAGAGTGGCCACGATTATTTCTTGCAGATCACCGATGCCCGACCGGACACGGGCGGACTGTCCGGAGCCACACCCTCGGAGGCCATGACCTGGGGCAAGGTCGATCCGCGACAATTGCCCAACAGCGTCATTTGTTACCTCGATAGTACGGTAGCGTTACCGATAATGACGGCTTACGCGCTGGCGAACCATTCACCGCGACCCCACCGGCGTATTATGGAACACCTCGCCGAATGGACGGAACAGCTCCGGCAGGCCTACCAGGCTGGACTGAGCGCTGGAGCGTCGCTGTGATCAGCGAGAAGCGCACTTGACCGTTACGTCCTTCGTCGCTATAGGCGTAGCCGCAGGCTACATCAGTGGTTCGACCAACCCACGCCGTTACACCAAGCAGCTGGCTCAGCAGTTTCGTTGCAGATTCAGCCGCGACAAGCGGCACACTGTGGTGATGCGCTAGCCAGCTGGACTCGGAGGTTGCGGCGTCGCGGCGGCGATTCACGGACCTGGAGGGAAACAGTCCCGATCAGCAGGAGAGGTCCAATGTGGCGATGCTGCGTGCTGGCATGCTTTTTGGCCGGTTGCAGCACAGCACCGGTGGCCGACTTCCTCGATTACGCCCGGCCGGCGCGCTCGCCAGCGGTCGGCGAGCCGCTTTACGGTGGAGTAGGCCCGACACCGACGACGATTCCGCCCCCGGTACCTCCCGGTTCGGCTCCGGCCGTACCGGCTGGCCCTTCCACGGCTGTACCGCCTCCGCCCCTGTGATGGACAGCGCGGGCGCTTTTGTCTCGTAATTTGCTACCTGTCGTAAACTGGAAACTGCTACTCAGCATCGCTCCACGACCCGCTGCTCGGACGTGGCCCAGCGCACCCGGTTGTGGCGGCTAACATGCCCTGCAACCACCGAGATTCAGCAAGGCCGACGCCCACGCGTACGCATTGTAAAGACAAACGCCTTCGCATGGGGTTTCCAGATAACCGACACCGCTGATAAGTTTGCTTGAACGCAGTCCGCTTTTGCTATACCACTGTTGATCAACCATCCTTGTCGGAAGGCGGGGTAGCCAACCACAATGAGCACATGCGGATACTGGCCTGGGATATCGGTACGTCGGCGATAAAGGCGGCGGTGCTCGATGTAGCGTCAGCCCAACCGGTTGGACCCATTCACCGGGCTCCACTGACGCTAAGGCAGAATGGCGAATCGGCTACGCTGGACCCGGATGAGGTTTGGTCGGTGCTGGTAGAGTTAACGCGGCAACTGACTGCTGACACTGCTGTTGCCGGAATCGGGTTCTGTTGCTTGACACCGGGTTGGCTTCTGCTCGACGCTCAAGGCAATCCTTTGACGCCGGTGGTCACGCATCTGGATCGGCGATCACGACCCCTGGCACTGCGACTCTGGCGTACTGCGGGTCAGGAGTTTTTGCAGGAAACAGGGAACAAACCACTGCCAGGGGGACTTTCAGGCATTGCTTGTGCTCACTGGTTGGCATGTGAACCGGAATTGCGGCCAAAGGTGCGGCGATTTGTCCACATCAATAGCTGGCTCTGCTTGCGTTTGACTGGTCGCACGGCCTTCGATTGGGGCAACGCTTGTTTCACCGGGTTATTCGACTGGCGAGGGCAATGCTGGTCGCGGCGTTGGTGTGAGGAACTGGGCATCAGCCTGGCCTGGTTGCCGGATGTTACGGACGGCTCGACCACTATTGGCGGCTTGACGGAAACGGCAGGGGAGACCTTGGGTTTGCCGGTTGGTCTGCCGGTCAAAGTGGGCTTGGCAGATACCAGCGCTGCGGTGCTGGCTGGGCAGATGCAACCGGGAGACTTGCTCCATGTCGTGGGCACAACCCAAGTGCTGGCCACGCTCGTTCTTCGACCGCAACCTGGACCGGATCACCTGACGCGGATGCTCGGAATTGGTCGGCAATTTCTGCATGTGACGCACAATCCAGTGGGCGGCATGGCCTTGGAGTGGATGCATCAACTCTGCTTTCGCGACCAGACGGCGCAGGAGTTTTATCAACGCACAGTTCCCGCCGCCTGGCAACACACTACCGCTGTGGAGCTCGACCCACCGTATCTGGGAGGCGATCGCCTGGCCATTGAGCCCACGGAAGCGGCGTTTCGCCATCTCCATCTGGGCACCGACCGTCTCGATCTGCTGGCAGCTTTGCTGCACGCCTTGCATCAGCAACACCACCACGCTCTGGCCGCTTTGCACGCGGAGATGCCGTTTCGCCAGATTTTCCTCACTGGTGGCGGTGCCGAGATCATCCGTCAGCTCTTCCCCGAATACCAGCAGGCGGAGGTGGTCTTGCTAGTCGAAGGCTCTTTGTCCGGCGTGGCCAGACTGTTCGCCGACGACCTGGGGGCAGACGCTTCTGGCTCTTCGTCCATATAACATTGCCGAACCCATTTGCTCACCGACAGGAGTGCTCATCATGAGTCCGGAAAAACGCTTGCAGGAACTGCATTTGACCCTGCCTCCGGCGCCGAAACCGGTCGCAGTTTACAAGCCGGCAGTGCTCGTCGGCAATCTGTTGTATGTGTCGGGTCACGGCCCACTGACGCCAGACGGCAAAATTGGCATCTGTGGTAAAGTCGGTGCCGATTTGACTCTCGAACAGGGTTATCAGGCTGCTCGGCAGGTGGGGCTGGCCATCCTCGCTACGGTGCGCAATGCCCTGGGTTCGCTCGATAAGGTCAAGCGCCTGGTTAAGACCCTCGGTATGGTCAATGCCGCACCCGATTTTCGCGACCATCCCAAGGTCATCAACGGTTTTTCCGAACTGATGGCGGAAGTGTTCGGCCAAGACGCTGGTATCGGTGCTCGCAGCGCTGTGGGCATGGCTTCATTGCCCAGTAACATCGCGGTCGAAATCGAGTGCATGTTCGAGGTGCAGCCATAACCGTGGGTTGCTGCTTGCCGACACGCTCGCCGCTATCCAGGCCGCTACGGATTCTACCCGCGTACTGGCAGCCGCGATCCCGCGTGAAAGGAGCGGTGCTGGCAAAGGCCAAGTGATGTTCTGATGCCTCAGGCTGTGCCGAGTTATTCCCGCGAGGATGTCAGGACACGGAGGCACTACAACAACAGGACAGGAAGCTTCCATTTGACCGGCGCCAACAGGTTTGCCGTTCGTGCTTTGGTGATAGTTAGGCTCTGTCGCACGATTGGCGCAAGTCCGGAGTGCACCGAGCCAGCACACTAGCAGCTCGAAAAAGCCTGGCGCAAGGCGGCGAGAGCGTCCGGCCCGCGGTCGGCATCCACGACAACCTCGATACGGATTTCGCTGGTGCTGATCATGGCGATGTTGATGTTGCGGGCAGCCAGGGCACCGAACATTCGCCTGGCCACTCCCGTGTGTGTCCGCACACCGACGCCGGTCACGCTCACCACGGCGATCCTCGGGTCTGCGAGGACTTGCGCTTGCGGCCAACGCTGTTGAGTGAGACGACGTGCCAGTTCCGCCGCATGTCCTACCTCTGCCCGGGGCACGCTGAACGACAATTCCGCTAGTGTCGTGCCGTTTCTGACGCTGTGCACGATTAAATCCACGTTGATCCCGGCCTGGGCGATGGCGGCGAAGAGTTCGGAAAGCACCCGCGTCTGCGCCGGAACATCGAGCAAGGTAATACGCCCTTGTGTCTCGTCGAGGCTGATGTCGCTGACGACAATATCTTCCATAGCTTCCAGGCGACCAGTGACGGGAAGTTCGGTAGCCAGGAGTTCGCGGAGGTCGGGCTGTCGCTCCGGAGCGACGCTGGCCGAAGGTACGGAGTAATCGAGTCGCGGCTGATGCAGGCCGAAGGCCTGATGGATAGCGCGCAACGCTCGCGGCCCATCTTGCTTGTCCACCAGGGCGGAAATTTTGATGTCGCCTGTGGTGACTGCTTTAACGTGGACCTCTGCGTCGGCCAGGGCTCGGAAGAACTGCTCTGCCACGCCTGTGTGCGTGCGCATGCCCGAACCCACGATGGAAACCTTGCTGACGTTGTCCTCGTAACGAACGTCGGCTCCGAATTCTGCCGCCAGTTGCCGTAGGGCGGTCAGTGTGGTCGGCAATTCATTCCGCAGCACGGTGAAGCCGACCTCGGCCCGGCCGGCGACGCCCAGATTCTGGCCGATCATATCCACGGCGATGTTGTGGTCGGCAATGGCGGAGAAGATGCGGTGACTGACACCAGGCCGATCCGGCACACCGACCAGGCTGACGCGGGCTTCCTCTTTGGCGATGGCGGCGCCGCAGACCGGTACCTGGCGCATCCACTCCGTTTCCGGCACGATCCAGGTGCCGGATACATCGCTGAACGAACTCCGCACCATCACCGGAACGTTGAATTTCTTGGCGAATTCAATACTGCGCGAATGCATGACTCCAGCACCGAGGCTGGCCAGCTCCAGCATTTCATCGTAACTGATGGCCGGTAGCTTCTGGGCTTCCGGCACGATGCGCGGGTCGGTCGTGTACACGCCATCCACATCGGTATAAATTTCGCAGTCCACCTCGCGGAAAGGACTGGAGGGGTCATGTTTCATGACTGCCGCCAGAGCTACCGCGGTGGTGTCGGAGCCGCCACGGCCTAGCGTGGTGATGTTGTAATGTTCATCCACGCCTTGGAACCCGGCGACGATGACGATTTGTCCTTCGGCGAGAGCCTGCAAAATCCGCTGTGTCGAGATGTTTTTGATGCGTGCCTTGGTATGAAAGCTGTCGGTCACGATACCAATCTGAGCCCCAGTAAAGCTGATGGCCGGGTAACCCAGCGATTGAATGGCCATAGCCATCAGGGCGATGGAAATTTGCTCGCCGGTAGAAAGCAGCATGTCGAGTTCGCGGCTAGGCGGGTTTTCGGTGATTTCGCGAGCCAGGGCAATGAGCTCGTCGGTAGTATCGCCGCGGGCGCTGACGACAACGATCACTTGATTTCCCTGCTGCCGGGCGCGGATCGCTCGCCTTGCCGCAGCCATGATTCGCTCAGCCGTGGCGACGCTGGTGCCGCCGAATTTTTGCACGACCAGTCTCACCTTTGCTCTCCTCGGATGACCGGCTTGGTCTTGATTCCGGCTGGATTTGGTCGGCGGTCCTTTGCATCTGACTCATTCCGTCGGCGGACGCCAGATGTTCCTGGACGCCGAACAATCCTGGTTATCTCGGTGGCGTTGTTTTCAATCTACTCTGCCATTTTAGCTCGCGAGCCGACTGTGAAAGACAATGTTATAAATCCTATGCAGCAACGGAACATGCCCGAATCGCGGAAACGCTGCATTTGACAAATAGCAAAGGGCAAGTGGCACATGGCGCGGGATCGGTCGCTGCCTGGCCTGTTGTTACCCGCTACCTGGCAGGCAGTCTAAAGACAAAGCATCGGCGGTCTGGCGGTAGTCGCTATAATGTTGGCAAGCGACCAGGGGAAAATCACCGCAACGCGAGGATGGTTCCATGAGCGGTTTTCCGCCAGACGACGAGGAACTTCGGCGATCTACGAACCAGTGGCCAGCAGCGTTCGATCCGCCGTTGCAGGGTATTCCCGAGGTGATACCCGTTGGCGAACGGGGCCAGGGTCAACCGCTGCCACAGGTCCAACCAGTGCTCGGCCAGTCTGACCAACCGCCGATAGTTTATGAAGGATTGACCGCGGTCTGCTGGCGTTGTGGTCAGCCGGTGGCGCAACAGGCGTTGCAATGTCCCTGGTGTGCGGCCAGGTTAATGGCACTGCCTCAGGTTACCGCTGTCCCCCAGCCGGTCGGACGACGCTGGTCGCTTCGGGCATTGCTCTCGGTACTGGTCGGTTACGTGGTGATTCTCGGGACAGTGATCGGCTGTGCGGCCATTGTGTTTTTGAAGGCGAAAGAGCTTGGCCTGCCGTTGGGAAGACGTTTGCCCGAGCGCCTCGACGAGTTGCAGAAGCTCCGCGACCTGGAATTGCAGTATGCCGTCATTGCTTCTGTAGTGATGGCGCTGCTGGTGCTGGCTACCTGGGTTGCTGCTGGAAGGATTCGTCCCCTGCCGAGACCTTCGCCGACTAATCGGCTGGCTGCCTGGGTACTCGGGCCGGTACTGGTTTTGCCGGCGCTGTTCCTGATCAACATCGGCTACTCGCTGCTGTTGCAGCAACTGGTGCCGAAAGAGCAACTCGAGCTGCAGAGGCGGCTCGGTCGCGAACTCGCCTCGGTGCCTGTTTATTGGGTTTTGCTTACGGTGCAACCGGCGATTTTCGAGGAATTATTCTTTCGCTACCTGGCCCTGGGAGCCATGTACGATGCCTTGCGTAGCGGCGGTCGGCAACTGGCCAGGCATCTATCGGTATTTCTGACGGCAGTGATGTTCGGAGCGGCGCATCTGGGACAGGCGCTGGCGATTCCCTACCTGATTCTCGTCGGTATGGCGCTGGGATACTTGCGACTGGCCAGCGGTAGCCTGGCCCTGCCGATGTTACTACATTTCCTGCACAACACTGCCGCACTGGTTCTGCAACACCTCTGAGCCGATTCGCGGATGGTTTGCCGGACGCTTAGCGTTCTGCCGAAGCCGGTTTTTCCAGTGTTTGCCGCACCTGCCGTACTACTGCCGCACTGGCGAGGTAGATGCGCCCTGGAGTTTCTCCTCGCGGTAGGAGACCAAAATAGTCCGGCACCGGCGCGACCTGCCAGCCCGATTGATCGGCCAGCGGTTGCAGGGGCAAGATATATTCGCCGATGCCATGCCATCCGTCGGCGTGATCAATCCCCTGTACGCAGAGGCGTTCGCCCACCGCGATGCCATCGTGACCGGGAACGGCATGAGCCGGTGGCGCTTTGAAGATCTCCATTACCTGCGTTTGCCAGCCGCCGTTACCGTCGGGCAAAACCCGACCACGAACGACCACTGCGGCCAGAGCCAGCTGCGATCGCGAGACAACCTCCGCAGGCGAAGTCCAGGCCAGCAACGCCAGCGCCAGCAGCCAACCGCAATAAATTCCCAGCACCCACGGCCAGACTGTCGGCCGACCCGATTGTCGGATACCAACGCCCTCAGAACCGGGCCCTGGGTTTTGGCAGCCGCTTTCTGCCGAGCCGGTCGTCGGCAGGGCAGCCATTTCCTCGGCTGGGCTTTGCGGACTGTCAGAGTTCATCGAGCTGGATTTCATAATGGGACAGCGCCTCTTCCAGGTCGAAAACGTTGTGGAAATCGGCTCGCGAATCTTCCGGCTGTTTGCTCATCACGCCGGCTTCGATCAGGTTGAAGACAATCTCGCCGAAATCGTCCGTGCTGGTGATGCCCCAGCGACGAAAGACGGTCAGCGCCATGCGCCCGAATTGCCGCAATGCCAGGTCGCAGATGCCCTGGAGTAATTGCTGGCCGGTAACATGAAGTTCGCCCTGTTCTTCGGAAGATTCCGCTTCCCTCGGCACCTTGCCGAGCATCTGCTGCGTATGGAGCAGGGCCTCGAAAACGAACTCGTAGGCTTCGTACTCGTAGCGTGGATCTTTGCGGCAAATCTCGGCAATGGCAGGATGACGCATGGACATAGGTTATCGCCTCGTCAGGAAAAAGGCATCTTGCCGCACCGTCGTTTCATTCCGGCTGCGGTTCTGCCGGTGGATTGGGCGCGCCTTCCGCACTGCCGGCAGTGAGTTGTTTCAACACGGAGCTGGCATCAACAAGCAGGGTACGGCCATCGGGATAATGCAGCAGGACCTTCTGGGCAAGAATCTCCTGTGCCAGCACCGTGGCTTCCCCCTGTGCGGTGAGCACCCGACTGCCGACGGGCGGCAATTGACGCTGGTACTCCTCATACACTTCATATTCGTAGCGCAGGCAACATTTCAAGCGCCCGCAACGGCCGGAGATTTTCGTAGGGTCGAGCGTCGCCTTTTGCAACTTCGCCATGCGCATCGAGACCGGCGGCATGGTGACCAGAAACGTATTACAGCATACTGGCCGACCGCAGTCCCCGTAATCGGCCAAAAGTCGGGCTTCGTCGCGAATGCCAATCTGTCGCAATTCAATCCGTTGCCGCAATTCTCGCGCCACCTCCCGCACCAGTTCTCGAAAGTCCACTCGCGACTCTGGCGGCTCGGCCAAAAAATAAAACACGACGCGTTCCCCGCCGAAAAGCTGTTCCACCTCAACGATGTGCATCGGCAGACCCAGCCGGTCGATCCACCGCTGACAAACCTGGTAAGCGTGTTCCTCCTGGCCGCGCAGTTTCGCCAGCCGCGAGGCATCTTCAGGCAGCAGCGGACGCACCAGCTTTCCCACGTGGGCGTCACTCAGCCAGTTCTTCACCTGTTCCGTCGCCGTGCACAACACCTCGCCGACTTCCGTGCCGCGTTCCGTCTCTACCAGCACAGTCGTACCGCGAGTAAGCGGCGGACTCACCACCTCGCTGGTAAAGATGCCCAGCGACCGCAATGCACCATATCGCACAATGTAAGCCTGGCCCATGCGCTTTACTCTTCCACCGGTCGCAACCTCACCTGTTGGACGAAAGCCTTATTCTAACCGATTCCGGCGGTATTGTTAAGCGTGATATCCCCCCGAAAAATCTTTGGGCATCGCGCCAAGCGTTTCGTCCTTACCACGCACTACGTGCGACCCGTGTTGTAAGCTCGCTAGCAAACCAAGACGCTAGCGGGGCAAAAGCAATTTATCGGCAAACGCAGCTAGACATAAGCCGTCGCATCGCACGCTCCGCCCGTGGGCAGCACCAAACAGTGCCGCTGTACCATCCGCTGACCCGACCACGGTTCACCATCCGCTCTTTATGCTATGTAATGCGTTTTCCGAGACAGAAATCCTAGCATATGTTCGCTGTTCCCATCCACGGCGGGCTGACGCCCGCCGCTCCTGTGTGCATGACGATTACTTGCCGGCGAACAAGACGGCTTCTGCCCTGCACAAACGCGTATTTCCGAGAAAAAGAGCGGCTGGCGTGAGCCAGCCGTGTGAAACGTGCGCCATTGCAGGTGCATTACCCACCCACGGCGGGCTGACGTTTGCGGCTCCTGGTCCGCACGATAGCCGAATGCGAACTTGTGCGGTATCGCCATTGCAAGCGCGTTACTACAACCACGGCGGGCTGACACCCGCCGCTCCTGTGTGCGTGACCGCTTGCCGGCGAACAAGACGACTTCTGCCATGCACAAACGCGTATTTCCGAGAAAAAGAGCGGCTGGCGTGAGCCAGCCGTGTGAAACGTGTGCCATTGCAAGCGCGTTACCCACCCACGGCGGGCTGACGTTTGCGGCTCCTGGTGGTCCGCACGATAGCCGAATGCGAACTTGTGCGGTATCGCCGTTGCAAGCGCGTTACCACAACCACGGCAGTTGACGCCGCCGCTCCTGTGTGCGTGACTGCTTACCGGCGAACAAGACGACTTATGCCATGCACAAACGTGTGTTTTCGAGAAAAAGAGCGGCTGGCGTGAGCCAGCCGTGTGAGCGTGAATCACGCCGGCAAGGGAATGTGACCTCCATCGGTGAGAGAACGGCATCAAGAGCAACGTGTGAGGATCACTGTAAAGTTCCAGCTTTTGTGCGTAGTGGAATGGTTGTGTAACCATCCTCAATGGGGGAGGATGTCACGGTTACCGCGATTTGGCGTAAAGCTCCTGAGCGAAAAGCACCGCCCCAGCAAGAAACTAGTCTGAAATATGGTCGAACAGTGCCTGGGTGATTCCCGGGGCAAGAGAAAGGTGCAGGTCGAGTATGTAGTTGCCCTCGTTGTCGTAATAAGCGCGTGGGCAGGCCTTCTCCCGATTCCAATCATTGACAATCTGTATCTGTAATGGATCGGTGGCTGTGCGAATCATTGCGACGGGCAAAAGAGCAGCTATAGCGTACCTCTCTCCCATAGCCCTTACAAGCACCGTGAGAGTAACGCCCGGCATTTTTTCGTCCACGCGAAGCAGCATGACATACGCTCCATCTTCACCGCGGAAAAACTTGAAGTCGCGGCGGCGGAGGTAATCTTCGATCATCTCGTTGGTCAATGGTTTTACCTCGGTGGAGTTGCCGGATGTGAACGCCCACATGGGTTTCTCCCTTTTTGGTCGAGTCCGGTCTAAGACGGCGAAAGCTGAGCCGCGAGTTTCTAACGATTTAAACGAGAGCTGATATCAAAACGTGACAAATTCCGATTCAGTTGGCTGTATGACGCAGTTGCAAGCCGAGTTGGCGCAAATAGTGGCGCTGCCGGCGCTGCATCTGGCGACGGTCGGCCGGAGTGGTATCGTCGTAACCGCACAGGTGTAACAAGCCGTGAATGACGTAAAGACACGTTTCCACTACGGGATCATGGCGTCGTTGGCGGGCTTGGCGCTGGGCGGTTTCGGTGCTGATTACAATCTCGCCTGATACCGCAGATAGTTGTTGGGAGTACGGCTGGTTTTCCGCGAGATTATCAAGCGGAAAACTCAAAACGTCGGTGGGTCCGGTAACGCCCAAAAATTGCTGATGCAGTTGGGCCATGCAGTCATCGGTGACGAAGGCGAGACTGATTTCACCCACCTGCCGACCTTCGCCTGCCAGGACAGTGGCAACAATCCTGCGGAGTAGTTGTCTGGGCAAGACGAGGCAGTGTTGGCGATCGGTGATGTCAATCTGCTTGTGGGGTTGCTGTTGACGGCGCACTGTGGTTTTCGCTGGGCGCTTTCTGGTCATGGATTGAGCCGTGCGGTATTCGGATCGTGATTAGCCGCCAGGACTGCGGTGAAATTATTGCGGTATTGTGCAGTACGCGGAGGCGATACTTATGTGCTATAGTTGGCATGCATGGTGGGCTGCCAGTGGGTGGGCTGCCGGCCAGAGTGGTACCGTAGTCCAACCTATCAGCAGGGGCCTGGGCGACAATGACCAATCGCTTGCCGCCACGCCGATTCGACCCGGTAACAGGCCAGGTCAATGGTCGAAACGGTTCACATCAGATAGAGAGCGGAGCGGGGCTAGTGCGTGTTTTTGGCGACAGCCGTCTGGCAGTCGAATCGGATTTACTCGCTGTGTTTGTCGATGAGCAAAGCGCCTGGTCGGTGGAAGAATACGGAATCGTCCGACAATGGTCACTGACAACCGGTCGGCTGGTGCAACGACGATATTTGGGCGAAGTCGAGCCGGTCTGGGCATTCAGCAGTGACGGGAAATACCTGGCGGCGGCAGGACAGCAACTGGCAGTGTTCGACCTGGCTACAGGGCGCGACCTGGCCCGAACACAACCCGCCCGCTGGGTTACTGCACTGGCTTGGTCGGCGGATGGTCGCTGGTTGGCTACAGGACACGAAGACGGCAGCATCAGTATCTGGGCAGCGCCGGCGCTGCGGTTGTATCGTAGTTTCCGCCAGGGACGCCAATCCATCAGCGCCCTGGCCTACAGCAGTGACGGCGAATGTCTGGCTGCGGCCGACGAAGATCGTCAACTGGTCATCTGGCGGCGGTTCGACGGAACCCAGTTGGTCTGCTTCCTAATCCGTAGCGGGCGAATTTCAGCTCTGGCATGGCATCCACAGGCACCGCTGCTATGCTCCGCTGGCTGGGACACGCATGCCCACCTCTGGAGCCTGCAATACTCGGAACCATTGGCACTGTTCAACGCCCACGCGGAATGCGTCACCGCCATCGCCTTTTCGCGAGATGGCCAACTCCTGGCTACGGCCGACAACGCAGGGATGTTGCGGCTGTGGTGGTTCGACCGCCGGACACTGCTGCACGAAATTGCCGCGGCTTGGGGCGAGATTAGTTGCCTGGCCTTCGACCCCACTGGTCGCCGAATACTCACCGCTAGCGAAGACCGCCGATTGATGATATGGGATCCAGCGACCGGCAAACCGATCCTGGGTTGTGGCGTGGGAGCAAGCGCCTCGGTGCGGCTGGCGGTAACGGCCAGTCAGCTAGCTTTGGTCACCGGCCGCCAGGTTCAGCTTTTCGACTGGCGGAGTGGATGCCAAATCGCCCGGCTTGAACATCCGCACGGAGCCACTACGGCTACCTTTGATAACAGCAACCAATTCTTGCTCACTGCCGATGCTCTCGGCAGCATTCACGTTTGGCGTATCGCCGATGCGAATTGGCAATCTGCCTGGCAGGAGCACCGCACCGCTATTCGGGAGCTGAGCTGGCATGAAGACGGCAAACGCCTGGCCTCGGCCGGGGGCAGTGATGGTTACGTGTACCTCTGGGCCTGGCCGCAAGAACAGCCGCTCTTGTTATTGCCAGACGCAGCCGGTGGAGCTTCGGTAGAGACAGTGGCCTTCGTTCCCGGAGCTAATGCGCTGCTGGTGGGCGGAGTGAATTGGCTGGCAGAGACTCACGGCGAAGGTGGACTGCTCTGGTGGGATTGTTCTACCTGGCAACGCCGCTGGCTCCTGCGTCGGGGAGTGACTCGGCTGGCGGTTCGTCGCGACGGTCAACGCGCTGTCGCGGCCAACCTTGCCGGTACTGCCTGGCTCGTAGAGCTACCGTCCGGAAAAATCCTCGCGGAGTTAGCCGGACACAGCGAGCCCGTGCTGGCCCTAGCATTTCATCCGCATACCGGCGAAATCCTGACGGCGAGCGAGGATCATCTGCTCACCGTCTGGTCACCAGATGGCGATTGGCTGTGCGCGACCGACCTCGAAGTAGCCGTGCACGACGCCCAGTTTTCCAGCAACGGGGCGTTTGTGTTTACCGCCAACAGCAATCAAACCGCTTATCAGCTAGAGTGCGCTCGCCTTGGTTTTGGCAAGGGTCGGTAGTAAGCTGAAAGCGAAATGCCTCGCGGTCGCGCCCGGATGGTCGGGTCATCCGGGCGTAGTCTATCTTGAGCGGAGTCTATCGAGAGCGGCAAGTGCTGAGTTTAGTAGCCGCGTCGGTAGCCGCGCCGGTCACGTCCACCACGAGGTCGCTCTTCCCGCGGCCGAGCTTCGTTCACCGTCAGTTGCCGACCCTGGAAGACGGCGCCGTTCATCTGAGCGATAGCTTCGTCGGCCCCGTCGGCCATTTCCACGAATCCGAATCCCCGCGACCGTCCCGTCTCGCGATCGACGATGATCTGGGCACGCGTCACCGTGCCGAATCGCGAAAAGGCTTCCCGGAGGTCATCCGCCGTTGCGTTGAAGGGCAGGTTGCCCACATACAGGTTCTTCATCGCCATACCTTCCTCTAGGCCCACTTCAGGGCATGCAGACCAGGAATCAGCCAGGCTGATTCCGCACGGACACACTGCAACCGGTGCTCCGGTTGCGGAAGAGACATGGGTTTTCAGGGGAACGTCTGACACGGCAAGCAGAACTCGCAGCGATTCCCCGACTGAATCGTTGGATTCACGCTACCGCGGCAACCGTTTCTCCCTGACCCGGAAACCGGGTTCCGACCAGTTCAGCAGGCACACGGCTATCGTTTGCCAGCCACTCAGACAGGTCAGCTCCACAGCACCGGCACCCATCGTCTTCTTCCGGGCAGTCCCCAGACTGCCTTACTCTTCACTATTATAGCCGAATTGTTCTACGTTGCAAGCGGACTGCGAGAATTTTTCTCCTTGCCATCACCGAACCGACTCGACGTAAGAGTCGAATACCCGGACTTTCTTCCAGTTGGCTTGGTTTTCTTCGATAAACTGCTTGTGGCGTGGATGTTCCTGGTAGCGGTCGTGCGCAGCTTTGTCTTTGAAAATGATGTGCAGGGCGACATCGAAGTCCCGGTCATTGACTGGTCGATTCAAATCCTCTGCCAGGACACCTGCCGCAAAGAAAATGGTTCCGTCATGTCCGGAGAGGTATTTTTTGCAAGCAGCTACCAGAGCCTGCCTGGCTTGAGGGGAATTGTCCTTCAGGGCGAAATAGACGTTGTGCGCCAGCAAACAGCTCGACGGTCGATCCGCCGCCTGGGCGGCCTTACCGCTTGCTGCTAAGCGCAGCACAGCTGAGCGACTCGACCAGACCGTAGCTGCGGCGGTGATCGACACGCAAATCAGGCAAATCCAGCACATTCGTCGCATCGGATTCCTCCTGTGGGGTTACCAGAATGGGCGGCGTTAGCGCCACTGTGCCAGTCGCACCTTCCAAATCGTCGCGCCAGGACATTTCCCGTCACGAGCCTGATGACTCATGTACAGAAATTCCGATGGCAGAAAAGAGGATGCGCGGGACAACTGCGCTGCGCCTGCCCGATTTAGCAGGGCGCAGTCGGCAAAACCGCCACGTTTTTGCCCCGGCAGAGTTGCACCTGGGAAAAAGCGGTGAAACGATTGTATCGGCAGCGCTGCAGGAGGAATTTTCGCGTGAGGGCAACACAGTGTATCGGCTAGGGGCGATAGGGCTCGTCAGCTGCCTGGCTGTGTGCAGCTGCGCGGCGCTGAATCCGAAAAACTGGTCGTGGTTTTCCGGCCAGAAAGGAAAAAACCCGCCGGAGCAGCACACCACCATCGTTCCTGACGGGCAGACGGTGCCGCCACCACCTGCGCCACCAGGACGCCCCACTTCAACCCAGGGGAACGGCGTGCTGGCCGGGCAGGTGATTGACGGTTACCGTCAGCGTCGCCCCTATGCGCTGATTCAGGTTAGTCTGGCGGATGGTGGCGACTCGCCTCGTGAGGTGCAGACCGATGCTCAGGGGTACTTCGTCGTTCAGGGTCTGAAGCCGGGCCAACGCTATAAACTGGTGGCCAAGGCGCGATTGGGGGAAAAAGTTTTGACCGGCGTTACTTATGCCACGCCTCCTAACGTCGTCGTCAATATTGTAGTGCGAGAGGATTTGAGTGAGGGTGAACCCAGCGGTGTGCCACCCAATAATGCCGCGCGCGGGCCCGATAATAATGCACGACCCGCCGGTACCCCGCAGAGTTGGCGGGCGCCAATCGGCAATTCGCCGGAAGGTAATCCCTGGACACCCGCTGGCTGGCGTTCCGGAAAGGATGGCTGGAAACAGGGCAGCGAAACTCCGGCCACGCCCGCTATTCCTGTACACGCTCCAGCGCCCAGCGTGGCTCCCGGCGTCAGCCAGCTGCCGGCGCCACCGGTAGATGCAGTCGGTTCTGGTCCTGCACCGGGTCAGTCTTCTGCCACGGCTAAAGCTAATGTTTTACCGCTGGCCCAGATAACAAACCCGATCGCCTGGCCTGGAGCAGCTCCGCATAGCCCATCGCCTGCAACTCCGCCGAGCCTGAGTGTGCCTGGCTGCCGCATGGTCGCCAATCGGCTGGAGGACTTTGCGCTGCTGGATCTAAACGGCGAAGTCTTCCAATGGCGGCAATCGCCGGCGCGGTTGACCTTGCTGGATTTCTGGGGTACCTGGTGTCGGCCATGCATGAACAGTTTACCGCACCTGGTTGACCTGCAACGGCGCTACGCAGCCCGGGGATTACAGGTGATCGGTATTGCTTACGAAGACGGTTCCCTGGCCGAGCAACGCCAGCGGGTAAATTTTGTCCGGCAACGGCTTGGTCTGAATTATCGTGTCCTACTGGGCAACGGCGAGAACTGCCCGGTGAAGAATAGTTTAGGTGTGCAGAGCTTTCCGACCCTGGTGTTGCTGGATGAACAGGGCAACATTCTCTGGCGGGCGGAAGGACTGGACAGCTCCCATTTGCTGCAACTGGAGAACGAAATTCGCCGCCGACTCAACTAATCCGGGTCGTGGATGCGGGCGTTTTTGATCTGGAACAGGAAATCCTCAGGGTCGGTGGCGTTGAGCCGAAGTTGACCGACGACTTTGACCAGGGTTGGACGCCAGCGTTCCATTTGCCCTTCCGGTAACTCCACAAAAACAATCCCTGTTGGCTCTGGCATTTCGCAGTACCAGCAGCTGATGGGATACTCCACGAGCATGAACATGCGACATTCCAGGTCCTCACTGAGCGGTTGCAGGAAGCCGGTAATGCTCACCTGACAACCGTGCAGTTGCTGCAACCGCTGGGGAAAGGTCGGGTGGAATTGATCATCCAGCCGCGTCTCCAGCAGCAATGCCCACGGCAGGGGGTTGACGCCATCCCGAACAATCGGCGGGAGGGAGTCGGTATCGAAGTGGTTTTTTAGCAAGGGACGGCGTGAGCGAAACCTGATCGGCATGTGCCCCTGGTGAACGGTGACCTGGCCCGGTGTTTTGAGGAGTTCGGCCAGGCGCTGGCGAACCGCTTGCCGATGGCTGCGCACTTCCGGTGAACCGACCCTCGCTACCAGTACCAGCCAGTCGAATAATTGTCCGGCCGTGTTAAAGTCGCCGTACACCACTGCCAGTTCCGCCAGCTGCCACACCAGGGCAACGTCGTCGGGCAACCACAGCACCAGCTGCTGGACAATAGCCAAGGCGTCTTCGGGCAAGCGTTGGCGCTGTTCGGCGGGAAGACGGCCGGGGTCATAGGAACCGTCCGCGCCGGCGTAACGCACGCCAAACAAATCATCGAGCACCAAATCAACCGACCTGCCGCGACTCCGACGCTGGCGTACCAGCCGCAGATGGTATTCCTCGAATCGTCGCCAGCGGGGCGGGGCCAGCGAGACCGCTTGTTCGAGCAGGACGGCCGCCTGGTCCGGATTGCCGAGCCGTTGCCACGCTGTACCGAGATTGGCGACGATGGCGAAATGGCGTGGGTGCTGCTGATAGGCCTGGCGGAGCACTTCCAGTGCCCGCTGCGGTTCGCCCAGGCGTAAGTAGAATGCTCCCAGGTCCGCCGCATCGTTCGGGCTGAGCTGGCCACCACGCCGCTGATTTTCCAGGCGTTCCACCCGCTGCCGATATTCGCGGCGAAGATCGTTGGCAGCCGTCGGATTGCCCGTGCCCGGCGGCATGCTTTCGGGTAGCGCCAGGCTGCGCAGCAGTCGCCAATCGCTCAGAAATCCGCCCCACTGACACGGCAGCAGCGCGTAGGGCTCTGCGGAACAATGCAATCCCGCCAGTGCCGGTGTCGTGCAGCACAGCAACAGCAAGCCAGCCCAAAGGACAATTCGGTTTCGCTCGCCTCGCATCGGTTTTCCACTCGTTGACTGTTGCCTGCACCAGGAGCACTTCTTCGTTTGATCGTAATCTACCGAGGGTGGAAATCCAGACCAAGCCGTTGCCTTACCGACGTCAGCCGCTCGCCGCAGGCTCGGATGGGGTAGCATTTATTCGCGTTGGCAAGCTTCTTCGCGGGGCAAACGGTGTCTTCCAGCGATAGCCACGGGACGACGGTCGGTGGGCACCTGACCGGGATGTGCACACGCATTGCGCGATAGTTGTCGGTGCCCCCAGTGAGCATGAAAATTCGCATTGCCTTCGCCGGACGCTTCATGGTATAAGGCGGTATCGTGACAGGTATGTCGCGAATGTCGGCTGACGGCAAGAGCTATTGCGCGTCCTGGTCGCCACAGTGATTCCTGAACACATGCCGGGCACACGCCCTGGTGTGCCGCTGCACCAATGCGTATCGCCAGGATTTTTCCTCAAGTCTGAACACCTCCGATCCACGCCGACCTGACCAGGCCGGGAGGCAAACCGTGACCGAAAAACGTCGGCTCGGAAAAGGACTGGAAGCCCTGCTCGGTGCTGTGGAAAAACATACGCCGGAACATCCTGCGGGGGCGATTTTACAGGTTCCTGTGGATCAGATCGAGGCCAATCCGCTTCAGCCACGCCGCGATTTCGACCCAGAAGAACTGGAGGCGCTCAAGCAGAGTCTGGAGACGCATGGGTTGTTGCAACCGATCCTGGTTCGGCCAACCGAACGCGGTTACCAGGTGGTGGTGGGGGAACGTCGCCTCCGGGCCGCACGCGAAGCCGGTTGGAAGGAAATCCCCGTGCGGATCGTGGATTTCAACGATCAGCAAGTTTTCGAAGCCGCTCTCGTCGAAAACCTGCAGCGCTCCGACCTGAACGCCATCGAAAAGGCCCAGGGCTTTGCCGAATACGTCAAACGTTACGGCGTTAGCCACGAGGAACTGGCCCGCAAGATCGGGGTGGACCGGACCACAGTAACCAATTTCATTCGCTTGCTGGATTTACCGGCCAGCGTGCAGGAGGCTATCCGCACCGGGCAGATCGCATTCGGCCATGCCCGGGCACTATTGGGCTTGCCTAGCGCACAGCGCCAGGAAGAAGTCTGTCGCGAAATCATCGCCCGAGGGCTTTCCGTGCGCGCTGTCGAACAGCTCGTCCGGGAAGAAGCTCACCGGGCCCCAGCATCTGCCGAGGCGGAATGCGGAACCGCTTCCGCCAACGCGGAGAAAACTCCGCACGTCCAGGCCATCGAAGAAGAACTGCGGCAACGGCTGGCCACGCGGGTCGAAATCCGGCTCCGCGGCAAAGAAAAGGGCCAGATTATACTCCACTTCCAGAGCAACGACGATTTCGAACGCCTGCTCGACCAACTCCGCCGTTAGCTCTGTACGCGCTGCAAACAGATTGGGGAACATCGCAGCAACGGGCCGGAACCATCGTCACTGGGCAGCATGTGTGGCGGATAAATGAGGTGCGGCCGGAGTTATTCGTTTACCAGCACCGTGGCCCACACCGGTGCGCCCAAACAAATTTCTGACGTTGCGAGGCGAACGGTTTGCGCGATGACATGATGAGTGTTATCTCGTGGGATTCCAGCGTAGGATGAAAGACGAAGAGGCGTCCGACGCGAAAGGAAGTCACCGACGCCTGCTGGTTTCCGAAGCGGACTTCGATGAACGTGTGAGCGGTTAGGCCGGCAAAAAAGGCGATGAGATGACACGCTATTGCATTGGCATTGATCTGGGAACGACAAATACTGCGCTGGCATACGTCGAGGTTCGGCGCGGCCAGGAAGGGAAAATTGTGAGCTTTCCTATCCCGCAACTGGTCGCCCCCGGGGAGTTGGGTCGGCGAATGTTGCTGCCATCGTTTCTATATCTGGCTGGGGAACACGATTGGCCGGCGGGAGCTTCGGCGTTACCGTGGGATGCAGAGCGGCGCTATGTGGTTGGCGAGCTGGCGCGTGAACAGGGCGCTCGCGTACCGGGTCGGTTGGTCAGTTCCGCGAAATCGTGGTTGTGTCATGCCGGTGTAGATCGGCAGGCGGCGATTCTGCCCTGGAATGGTTTGCCGGATGTCCCACGTGTGAGTCCGGTGCAGGCGTCAGCTCGATACCTGCAGCACCTGGTGGAGGCCTGGAACTGGACCTTCGCCCAGCAGGACACGGAAGCACGACTGGAAAAGCAGACGGTTGTGTTGACCATTCCGGCTTCATTTGACGAAATGGCACGGCAGCTCACATTAGAAGCAGCACGGTTAGCGGGGCTGGAAAACATTATCTTGCTGGAGGAGCCGCAGGCGGCTTTTTACGCCTGGATGGCTGCGGGCCGATGCGAGATTTTCGCCCACGGGGAGTCGGTCGTGCTGCGTCGCACCGAAGAGGCGCTGCAGCCGGGCATGTGGTGTGTAGTCATTGACGTGGGCGGAGGAACCACGGATTTCACCCTCATTGAAGCCGTGGAACACCACGGCGAGCTGGAGCTGATCCGCCAGGCTGTCGGCGAGCACCTGCTGCTGGGCGGCGATAACATGGATCTGGCGCTGGCTCGCTATGTCGAACAGAAGCTCAATCTGGCAGGTAAACTCGATGCCGTTGCCTTTTTCCAGCTGGCGCAGGCCTGTCGGCGGGCTAAGGAAGTACTTCTGGGTGAGCAACCACCGCAGGCCGTACCAGTTACCGTTATCGGTCGCGGTCGGGCGGTGGTGGGCAGCACGTTCACGACAACCTTGACCAGTGAGGAAATCGCCGACGTGCTCGTGCAGGGTTTCTTCCCGTTCAGCTCGTTTGACGCTGGCCCACAGATGGGCACGCGACTCGGTCTGCACGAGATGGGCCTGCCCTACGTCAGCGACCCGGCCATTCCGCACCATCTGGCAGCGTTTCTGCGTACGTTTTCTGGTGACCGACCGCCAGACGCGGTCTTATTCAATGGCGGAGTGTTTCAATCGGCGAGGTTGCGGCAGCGTTTGCTGACCGTCATGCAGCAATGGTACAACTCGGCTGGCCGGGCCTGGCAACCGCGGATCCTGACCAATCCCTCGCTGGATCTGGCGGTAGCCTGGGGAGCGGCGTATTACGGCTGGTTGCGCCAGAGTGGCGGGCAGCGGATCCGCAGCGGACTGGGGCGGTCGTATTACCTGGGGGTCGCCGCTGGCGAGGGTAATGGCGGAAAGGAATCGTTGTCGGGAGCGCCCGCCGACACCACCGACGAAACCGTCACCGTGCTGTGCGTGGCGCCCCGACAGCTCGAGGAAGGGAATGAAATCCGGCTAGATAAGCCGGAAATGCTCCTAGCGTTGGGTCAGCCGGTGCGGTTCCCGCTGTTCGCCTCAGCGGTCCGTCCGCAAGACCAACCCGGACAGATTCTCCGTTTGCCACGCCGTCACTTGCAAGCTCTGCCCGCACTTTCCACCGTGCTCAAAGGCGGTAAGCGAGCCGGAGCACGTGAAATTCCAGTGGCGGTAACGGCGCGGTTGACGGAGATCGGTACGCTGGAGCTTGGCCTGGCCTCACGGCTGGGCGAACAGCGATGGAAACTGGAATTTCCGGTGCGGCAAACCGGCCAGGCAATGGCGACCTCTGCCGGTCCAGCCAGCGAATCCCAGCAGGAGGAAACGTCTGTTCAGGCCAGCCCTATCGCGGAGACTTGGTCGGAGGAAATCGTCCAGGCCGCCGGAGAAGCCATTCGCCAGGCCTTTGCCAGTGCCGATCCCGAAAGTGTCCGGCAACTCCCGAAACGCCTGGAAGAACTCTTGCAGATGCCCCGCGAAGATTGGCCGATCGCGCTGTGCCGCCAGCTCTGGCCCTTCCTGGCGGAGTGCGCTTCCCAGCGCTGGCGATCCCCGACGCACGTGGCGCGGTGGTATCACCTGGTCGGTTTCTGCTTGCGTCCGGGATTCGGCGAGGCTCTGGATAACCATCGTGTCGGACAATTGTGGAAATTGCTGACTGTCCCTGGCAAATCGGGAGGCACCGCCAGTTTGCGGGCCCAGGATGGTGGGGCGGAATATTGGATTTTGTGCCGGCGCGTAGCCGGGGGTCTGGCTCCCAGTTTGCAGCAGGCGATTTTTGACCGCTTACGGCCATTCTTACTGCCGCAGAAGGGCAAAGCGCCACCTTATCGCCCTAACCCGCATGAGTTGGCGGAGATGTGGCGAGCGGTAGCCAGTCTGGAACGGTTGCCGGCGCCCAGCAAACAAGCCCTGGGGGAAACGCTGTTGCAGCAACTCCGTCGCCGACCCTGGCCGACGCATCTGTTCTGGTCGCTGGCGCGACTCGGCAGCCGACAGCCGCTGTACGGCCTGTGGAACACGGTGCTGCCCGCAGAATTGGTTGCCACCTGGCTTCGCCAGTTGCTGGCACTGGAGCCGATCTTTGCCACGGGAGTTCGTCCGCTGCCGATCCCCAAGCCGGACACCGATGCGGCGGAAGGTGCGGCCAAGAGCACTCAGCAGCCCCAGCCGGAAGTTTCCCTGCACGAGCTGCGGGACTGGCTGTTTTGCCTGAGCCAGTTGGCTCGGCGTACGGGGATTCGCACGCTCGATATCGAGGAGTCGCTGCGGCAGGAAGTGCTGGCGCGATTGGAGCAATTTGCAGCGCCGCCCGACTGGCGCCAAGCCGTGCGCGAAGGGGGTCAGCGTGCTGTTCACGAAGCGGGCCGTTTCTTCGGTGAAAGTCTTCCACTCGGTCTTCGCTTGGCCAGCCCAACTACCGGCTCCGAAAATGGCTGAACCCGACTCTCCCCGAACCGTCGTTTGCTTCACTGACCACTTGCTATTCACCATTCACTTAGTTTCAAGATCCCTGCGTGATACCTTGGCTGGCTCTGCGTCCGAGATCGGGAAAGATTTTTCTCAAAATGCCCTTGCCACTATGCCTGGTAATCTGGTAAAACATGCGGGCTAGACGAAGCCTGCGCCAGGGCTTATACAATGGCGTTAGCCGACGGGATCGGCGAGCGGCGGACAAACCGGTCCGGGACGCGGTCGCCGCCTGAGGCTTTGCGCGCGTCGTCCTTCGAAAATTTGCCGATGGCAATCGTATCGGCCTGTGCAGGAGGAAATGAACGTGGCTTTTCCAAACCGGGATGAAATCGAAAAGCGCGTCATCGAAATGATTGCGCAGCAGCTCGGGGTCAACCGTGAGGAGATCAAACGCGAAACCAATATTCTCACCGACCTGAATGCGGATTCCCTGGACGTTGTCGAATTGCTCATGGAACTGGAGGAGGAGTTCCAGATCAAGATTCCCGACGCCGAGCAGGAAAAGATACAGACCGTTGGTCAGGCAGTGGACTTGATCGAACGGTTGTTGCAGGAGAAGGCGCAGCAGGAAGTACAGCAGCCAGCGGAGCGCTGAGACCGTGCCAAGTCGGCGGGTGGTGATTACTGGGCTGGGCACGTTTACTGCCCTGGGGCCAGACTTAATCCGTGATTTCTGGCAGGGCCTGCTTTCGGGGCGCAGCGGCATCAGTTTCATTGACCTGTTCGACACTTCGGGGTTCCGCGTGCGCTTTGGTGGGCAGATTCATAACTTCAATCCAGAGGCGTACATCGAACCGCGTCTGACCCGCCGACTCGACCGCTATGCCCAGTTCGCGCTGATTGCCGCCTTGAGTGCACTAAAAGACAGCGGCCTGGAGTTCGTTCGCACCGGGGACGACCAGCCCGGTTTTTGTCTGCCTAAGGAAGACCCGGACCGGGTCGGCGTGGTGATAGGCACCGGGATCGGCGGACTCTCGGAATACGAGGAACAGCACAGCCGACTATTGAAGATGGGGCCGGACCGCATCAGCCCATTCACCATTCCCAAGCTGATGGCCAACGCTGCGGCCGGGCAAATTTCCATCTATTTGCGGCTGACCGGACCCAATATCGCCGTCGCCACCGCCTGCGCTTCTAGTGCCCATGCCATTGGCGAGGCATTTCGCATGATCCAGCGAGGCGAGGCGGATGTGATCCTGGCCGGCGGTTCGGAAGCCACCATCACTCCCATGGGACTGGGCGGGTTCATTGCCGCCCGGGCTTTGTCCGAACGCAATGACGCTCCGGAAAAGGCCAGCCGACCGTTCGACCGCGACCGGGATGGATTCGTTCTGGCCGAGGGCGCCGGCGTGCTGGTTTTGGAAGAGGAAAGTCGTGCCCGGCGTCGCGGTGCCAACATCTATGCGGAACTGCTTGGTTATGGCGCTACCGCTGACGCTTACAACATCACCGCCCCACACCCCGACGGTGCCGGGGCTGCCAAGGCCATGCGCAAGGCTCTGGAAGACGCGCGTATCAATCCCGACCAGGTGCAATACATCAACGCTCACGGTACCAGCACGCCCTTGGGCGATGCCGTCGAAACCAAAGCGATCAAGGCCGTCTTCGGCGATCACGCTTACCGACTGGCCATCTCCAGCACCAAGAGTATGCTTGGCCACACGCTCGGAGCCAGTGGTGGCATTGAACTGATCGCGACTGCCTTGTCGATCAAATACGGCGTGGTGCATCCGACCATTAACTACGAAAACCCCGACCCCGATTGCGATCTGGATTACGTTCCCAACACCGCCCGCGAAATGCCGGTGCGTTATGCCATCTCGAATAGTTTCGGTTTCGGTGGACACAACGCCTGCATTCTTCTGGGCGCGTACACCGGGTAAAATAGTCGGAACGCGCGACGAAACGACCCTTGGGCTCCGCCAGGCGTGGCTTTCGCGCGCAGGCACGCTATTTCGGTGAGCTTCCGCCATGAGAGAACAACGCATCCCGGCTAAGCTTGCCCTGGAAGATGGCGTAGTCTTCAGCGGCTTCGCTTTCGGAGCCGAAGGCGAATGTTTTGGCGAAGTCGTTTTCAACACCAGCATCACCGGTTATCAAGAAATTCTCACCGATCCTTCCTACAAAGGCCAGATTGTGGTCATGACCTATCCGCATATAGGCAATTACGGGGTGAACACGGAGGATCGGGAATCGGCTCGGCCGCAGGTGGAAGGCTTCGTCATTCGCGAGCTAGCACGCCAGCCCAGTAACTGCCGAGCCGAGCAAACCTTGCAGGATTATCTGCGCGAGTACGGTATCATTGGCCTGGAGGGCGTGGACACGCGGGCGATTGTTCGGCATATTCGCGTCCGCGGAGCGATGACCGGTGTGCTTTCCACCGTGGACCTGGATGAGGCTTCGCTGGTCGAAAAAGCCCGGCGCGCTCCTTCCATTGTTGGCCGCGACTTGGTTCGCCAAGTGCTTCGCTGCGATACCAGCACCTGGCAGGACGGATTCACCAGCCGATTTGCACCCGAATTATTGCCGTCGCGTCCTCCCAGCCATCACGTTGTCGCCCTGGATTTCGGCATGAAATGGAACATTCTCCGCTGCCTGGTGCAGGTGGGTTGTCGCGTTACCGTGTTGCCGGGCAACGCCAGCGCGGAAGAAGTGTTGCGGTACAAGCCGGACGGCATCTTCCTGTCCAACGGTCCCGGCGATCCAGCTGCACTGGGCTACGCCATCGAAACTATCCGACAACTCGTCGGCAAAAAACCGATATTCGGCATCTGTCTTGGGCATCAATTGCTGGGTCTGGCGCTGGGCGGAGAGACGTTTAAGCTGAAGTTCGGGCATCGCGGTGCCAATCATCCGGTGCTGCACTACGCCACCAATCGCGTTGAAATTACCACACAGAATCACGGTTTTGCCGTCCGCCTGGAGACCTTGCCGCGCGACCTCGAGCCGACTCATATCAACCTCAACGACCAGACCCTGGAAGGCATGCGTCACCGCCGATTGCCCGTCTTCAGCGTCCAATACCATCCGGAAGCCTCGGCCGGGCCACACGACAGCTACTATTTGTTCGAGGAATTCCGCCGACTCATGGGCTGATGTGCCGTCGCGACCGCGTTGCTTGCCGGACCCAACCGCATAGCGGCTTACGTCTTCGTGAGCTAGAATGGCGCGGGGGAAGTCTCGGCGGGCCGATGGCTGAACTGTTGGGATGCGAACATGACAGCGACGCAGGCACTGACCGGGCAAACCTTTGCCAACGGGCCGAACGGTGTGTCGGGCGAACTGCTAGCGGCTTTGCGTGCGATTGTCGGTGCAGACGGGATGCTCACGGCTGCCAGCGATTTGGCCGTTTATGAATGCGACGGTTACACCATCGCCAAAAATCGCCCGGATGTGGTCGTCTTCCCGACCAGTACTCAGCAGGTAGTGGAGATTGTCCGAGTGTGTAACCGTTTCGGCGTGCCGTTCTTGCCACGCGGAGCCGGTACGAGTCTGTCCGGGGGATGTTTGCCAGTCGGTGGCGGCGTGCTCATCTGTCTGACCCGGATGAAACGTATCCTGCATATCAACTATCGCGACAGTTATGCCGTGGTTGAGCCGGGTGTGGTGAATCTGTGGCTGACGCGGCAAACCTCGCCGCATGGCTGGCATTTCGCTCCAGACCCATCCAGTCAGGGAGCGTGCACCATCGGCGGCAATGTCGCCACCAACTCCGGTGGGCCGCACACACTCAAGTACGGCGTTACCGTCAATCACGTGCTCGGTCTGGAAATTGTCTTGCCCGACGCTACGGTAGCGCGTGTTGGTGGGCCGCCCGAAGATTTGCCCGGCTACGATCTTACCGGTGTCCTGGTCGGTTCCGAGGGGACACTGGCGATCGTGACGAAGGTCTGGGTGCGACTGACGCGCAATCCGGAAAGCTGGCGGACACTGCTGGCCGTCTTCGATTCCGTGGATGATGCCACTGCTACCATCAGTGCCATCATTGGAGCCGGCATTATTCCCGCGGCTCTGGAGATGATGGATCAACTCATCCTTCAGGCAGTGGAAGCCGCGTTTCATTTCGGTTTCCCGCTGGATGCTGGGGCGGTCTTGCTCATCGAGGTGGATGGTCTGGAGGCCGGTCTCGACGAGGAAGCGCAGCGGATCATCGCCCTGGCTCAAGCGCATCGGGCCCGGGAAGTCCGTCTGGCTCGCGATGAAGCGGAGCGGCAGCTGCTGTGGAAATGTCGCAAGCAGGCCTTCGGTGCCGTCGGCCGTCTCGCTCCCAGCTATTGCACCCAGGATGGGGTCGTGCCACGCACACGCTTGCCGGAGATGCTTCGCCTCATCCGCCAGATCGGCGAAAAGTACCACATTCGCATCTGCAATGTCTTCCACGCGGGCGACGGCAATCTTCATCCCATCCTGCTTTTCGATGAACGCGACGCTGACCAGGTGCAACGCGTACTGCGAGCCAGCGAGGAGATTCTCGAAGCCTGCCTGGAAATGGGCGGTAGTGTTACCGGCGAACATGGCATCGGGGTCGAAAAGCTGGATTTCATGCCCCGCATGTTCAGCAACTCCGACCTGGCTATGATGCAGCGCTTGCGCGACGCCTTCAATCGTGAAGGACGACTCAGTCCGGGCAAAATGTTTCCGACGGCCGGCGCTTGCATCGAGCCGATTCGTCCGGCTCGCCGAGCTGCCCTGTGAGCGCCAGGTGCGCGATTTTCGTCGAAACAAGACGACTCTTGAGCCAGCCTTTGCTGGCCGCCCACAGCGGCAAACCTTGAGGCGTGGTCTCGGCGCCTGGTTTCCGCTTGGACACGCCGGGATCACCGGGAAAAGCCGGATCGGCGTTATTGGCGGACATCTCCGCAAAATCCCTATAGCCGCTACCTGCGCCTGACCGATGTTGTTTGACGGAGGGACGGGTCATGTGCCAACATTTGGCCAATTCCCAGGCGTTGTCGCCGCGAGGTCGGTCGAGGTGATGCCTCGGTACTTTTTCCATTGCATTCCCCGCTGGAAAAATTGGTGTAAGCCCAAAATGGTCAGCACTTTCCTGCGTCTGCATTGTGCACGCTGCGCAGGCCTGGTCTGGTTGGCCAGCGGGCTTTTTTGCAGCGGTTGCCTGGCGCCAATCACAACTCGGCTCGACGCTGTGCACACAGAGCTGCAATTGACTCGCCAAGAGATGGCCGAGGTCAATGCTCGCCTCAATGAAAGCAACCGTCATCTGGAAAACATCGAAGCTTTACTCAAGCGTTTTCCTTTGCTCAAGCCGGCCAGCCAACTACCGGACGAACTTTCGCCCGGCGCGGAAGCATCCGACAAGCCGTCCGAGCCTCAAACCGGCCGATGATGATTTGCACCGATCCTCTTGCAGGCGTGTTGTCACAACCGGCGACAACAGCAGAGTAGCCAACACCGAATTGAGCCGGATCGCATCACCGCAGGCTATAGCGGAAAATCGTGGAAAGGATCTTGACGGCGGCGGCGAGACTGCCGCGAACAGTGCCGCTGATCTTGCTCTGACCGATGCGGCGACGATACGAGACCGGCACCTCGACGACCCGCAAGCCGTGCCGCGCGGCCTGGATTTGCATTTCGATCGTCCAGCCGTAATCGCGGTCGCGCAGTTGCAGTCGGTGCAGGCATTCCCGACGGATAGCACGAAACGGGCCGAGATCACTGACGCGTTGATTCCAGAGAATGCGAAGCAAGGCACAGGCGAAGGCGTTGCCGAATCGTTGATGCGGCGCCAGGGCACCGGGCTGGCACGAGCCGCGAACCCGACTGCCTATGACGAGGTCGGCGCGCTCTTCAGCAATCGGTTGAACCAAGCGGGGTAACTCCTGGGGAAAGTCACTGTAATCGGCGTCGAGGAAGACGACGACATCGCAAGGGCCAAGCTCTGCCAGTCCCTGCTGACAGGCCGAGCCGTAACCGCGCCGTGGTTCGCAGACGACTCGTGCTCCGCGCGCACGAGCCACTGCCGCCGTGTCATCGGTCGAGCCATTATCTACGACCAGCACTTCATCCACATCGCGGGGCAGGTCCGCGAGGACATGAGGCAGTGCCGCTGATTCGTTCAGTGCCGGGATTATCACCCCGACTCGCAGACCGAGAATCGGCATGGCTATCCGCAATAGCACCCGGTGGCACGACAGGATACCCACTGGGCGAGGCTCGGGATCGAGCGGTGGGCGCGAGCCTTGCCTAGGCAGGCGCTGGCCCAACCACTAACCGGGGTGTTCGCGATCTCAGCCGATTTCCGCCAGGTCGAGTCGGCTACCGTATTGCTGCAGCACGGCCTGACGTAGCCCCTGATGGATCGGCTGGCGCAATCCGGGATCGGCTCGGGCCAGTTCCAGAGCATCCTGGCGCGCTAGTTCGAGCAATTCCGCATCGCTAAGGAGATGGGCATAGCGCAGTTCGCTCATGCCATGCTGACGCGTTCCGAAAAATTGACCGACTCCGCGCAGCCGAGCATCCGCCTCGGCTAATTCAAAGCCGTCGTTGGTCTTGACGAAGAGACGGAGGCGAGCTCGGCTGGTCTCATTGGAGACGTCGGCGAAAAGATAGCACTCGCCAGCCACCGGGCCGCGAGCCACCCGTCCTCGCAACTGATGCAATTGCGACAGACCGAATCGCTCTGCGTGTTCAATTACCATCAGCGTAGCATTGGGCACATCCACGCCCACTTCGATAACCGTGGTGCAGACCAGCACCTGGATGTCCCCGCGGCGGAACCGTTCCATGACCGACTCTTTGCGGCGATCGTCGAGCCGACCATGGAGCAAACCGACGGCCAGACCGCGAAACGGCCCCTGGCGTAGGTAATCGAAATGTTCCTCGGCGCCCTTGTAGCGAGCCTGGGCATTGGGCGAACCGGATGCTTCTGCCGCCGAGCCGTTATCCATGAGTGGAGGTTCGCCGGGCGGACTATTGAATTCCCGGTCGGTGGCCGATTCATACAGCTCGCCGGCAGTATCCTCCCCTGATTCTCCTTCGACCAGTGGGCAGACGACATACAGTTGCCGACCCTGTTCGACCTGCTGGCGGAGATACTTTTCCAGTTCGGGGCGTTTATGTTCGGGGACGAGTTTGGTCTGGACGGGTTGTCGGCCGGGGGGCAACTCCCGGATAACGCTCACATCGAGGTCGCCGAACAAGGTCAACGCCACAGTTCGGGGAATCGGTGTGGCGGTCATGACCAGATAATGCGGCTGGAATCGCTCATCCCCGCCGAGATTGCGAAACTGAGCACGCTGCAGCACGCCAAACCGGTGCTGCTCGTCAATAATCACCAGACCCAGCCTTGCAAACTCCACCTCATTCTGGATCAAAGCTTGCGTGCCAACGACCAGGTCCACCTGTCCCATGCGAATCTCGCCGAGCGCGATGCGTCGTTCCCGTTCGTTGAGCGAGCCGGTCAGCAAAACGCGTCGGACGCGGCTATGAGCGAGATAAGCGCTGAGCGTATGCCAGTGCTGTCGCGCCAGCACTTCCGTCGGCGCCATGAGAGCGGCTTGGTATTTGTTGGCGACGCAGACGAGCAAGGCATAGACAGCGACAGCTGTTTTCCCGGCTCCGACATCAGCCTGTAACAATCGCCGCATCGGTTTGTCACTGGCGAGATCGCGAGCAATTTCCGCCACGACCCGGTTCTGATCCCGCGTCAAGGTGAAGGGAAAAAGCCGGCGAATGCGCTGATCGAGAGTCCGGCTGAGATGCATCTTCGGAGCACGCAACTGAGCATTGACATCGCGGCGGCGATGGGCCAGCGCCAGGTGCAGGATCAAAAACTCCTCGTACGCCAACCGTCGCCGCCCTTGTTCTGCCTCCTGCAGCGTGGCCGGACAGTGCAATTGTCTTAGCGCTGTGGCGATATCCGGCAGCTGCCGCTTTTGCCGCAGTGACTCGGGCAGAATTTCCAGAACCAGCGGCGCGTATTGTTGCACCGCATGACGAATGATTCGCCGCAGTTGTTCCTGGCGAAGTCCCTCGGTGAGCGGGTAAATGGGCAGGACAGCGGCCTGGTCAGTCGGCAAGGTTTCCTGCGCTTCGAGTGGTTGCACCCGAGGATGCGCCATCTGCCAGAACCCGGCCGATGTCCGTTTGGGTTTGCCGCTCAACGCTAATCGCTGGCCATAGCGGAATTTTCCCGCCAGATAGGGCTGGTTGAACCAGACCGCTTCCAGCACGCCGCTGCCGTCATGGACAGCCACCGACAAAATGTTCAACCCACCCCGCGTTGTCCGACCCCGGACTTCCACTACCTCGCCGACCACCGTTTGCAACCGTTCTGGTTCGAGGTCAGCAATGCGGCGAAAGTCGCTCAGATCCTCGTAGGCGCGGGGCAGGTAAAAAAGCAGATCCTGCACGGTCTGGATGCCGAGCCGGTTCAACAAAGCAAACCGAGCCGGCCCGACCCCCCGGACGTATTGCGCACTTTGCAGCAAGGGATTATCGTTGTTATCCATCGCCACTGGTATCGTAGTGGGTAAAACGATACACTGCCTGCCGAGGCCAGAATAAGTGGTTGTTTGACGGAATTTTCCGACTACTGCTAGACGCCAGGCAAGGGCATAGCCACCTGCCGGAGTGTTGGCCGGCCCGGGTTCGGTGCTGCCTGCTTGTGAGCGTGCCGGGATTCGATCACGCCGACGGTGCACGCCAGCAGGAGCGGTGGGCGTAAGTCCACCGTGCGCCATGGCATGTTCCAGGCAGGGATAGCAAAGCGGATGTCGGCTTCGCTCATGCCGACGGTCGACTACGCGAGCACAAACACTAAGCCGGCCCCGACGATTGGCGAAAACGCTCGAACAAATTGCGGGTCATTCGTTGCACGCGCGGATCGGGGCCTCGCGGTTTGGCACCGTGAGCGGAAGGCAGAAGATGACCTGGGGGCGAACTGAGTCCCTGAGCCCACCAGATGGTGGCGGCGTTAAAGACGAAATTGTCCTTCGGCCCCGGGTAAATGGTGGCGGTGTATTCGCCCGGGCTGTTGCGGCTGAACAGTTTGCCGCGGGCAACGATTTGCAGTCCAGGAATCGGCGCGGGATTGCCATGCCATTCCCAGCCGACCAGACCCGGAATAGCATCGCCGTTCTTCATGCCGGTGCCTTCGAAAAGCCAGTGTTTTTCGTCCACGCAGATCCAGTCCGCTCCGCCGGTAACCGGCCAAACACTAGCCGCTCCCATTAGGAAACGGGCGTCCGGTTCCTGATATTTGAATCGCCGCATCTCCGGAAATCCTTGGTAATCGTTCTCGGTCAGTGGGCCGAACACACCTACTCGCGCGAACGCCCGCAAGGACACCTCCCGCTGGCTCGGATAGAACTCAATCCGTCCCAAGCAGGTATTGCCGCTCAAAAATGCCACGTTCAGGCCTTTCTGGATGGCCGCTTCCACGTTGCGAAACATCTCCAGCGACCAGTATTCATCGTGCCCGACGGATAAAAACGCCTTGGCACGAAGCAGTCCGGCGGGATCGCGGTGCGTGTCGGTGTTGCTGATATAAGAAACGTCGTAACCTTCCTTTTCCATCCAGAAGGCCAGAGGAAATTCCCAGAGCAGGAACTCGCCCGATCCCTGCGAGAGCGGTGCATCGAGAATCTGGCAGTATTTGCCGTAGGGGCGATCCCAGCTGACGCGAACGTTCGGTCCCCAGTACCAGACTTTCTTGCCGTCATCGTAAAGCGACCACTGACTCGGCCAGCGGTTATAGGCGCACCAGGTCGTGTCGCTGCACTGGAGAAGAAAATCGCAGCGGCGATCGTCGCGGACAATGAAGACGATGTAGCTCTGCAGTTTCTCCCGTTCCGCTGTGAGCTTGCCCAGGTAAACGCCGCTCGGCCAATCGTTGGGAATAGTCAAGGTGGTACACGGTTCCCACTGGCATTCGCGGAGCCGTTCCACACCGATTTCCGGGTCAGGTTGCACTTTCCCCCGGAATGGCCCCAGCTGCAAAAGATGCCGACCTCCTTTACCGCCATAGTAACCCAGCCGGTAAATATCAATGACGAACGGCGAAGGCGGATTGGTGCTAACGAAGATGGCCAGTTTTTCGCCGGCGCGAATGCTGGTATGGGAAACGTAGCCCTCAATCCACGGACAACGGTACTTCGTAGCCGGATCAACCCGCGTGTTTTCCAGCATCCAGGAGGTGGTGCCGGGCTTTTCGTTCTCGCTGCGGATCAAATCGGCCCGCGCCTCGGTGAACGAAAGGCCGCCACTGAGCAGGCCAGCTACACCCGCCGCTGTCTGTTGCAACATCTCCCGCCGCGTGGGTTGCCCAGCTCGGCTCATAATTCGGCTCCTGTCGTCGGAATGGTTTTCGTGGCCGCGAACTCTCTTTACGCCCATCTCTTCGACTCTATCCATTTATTTTCGGGACTGCATCTTGAGGACTGAAATACTTCCATGCCCGGGCTGCCATCAGCCCTCTAAGAGAGGATATGCCAACCCCGGTTTTCGGCCAGCATGGCGTGGGTCTTGCCCGGGGTTCAGAAGTGGCGCCTTGTCAACCAGAACTGACACCTTTGCGAGTGCTGACCATACGGCCGTGATAGTTTTTGGGCAAAGCGGTGTCGCTGGCTGGGCAGCAGCAGACAACCAGAAACTAACGCGGCGACTGCAGGAGGTGGCCGACATAAAACAGTGCAATACCCAGCAGCGAAATCGTCAGCGATTCGCCGAGACTCAGGGCCAGCGGTGCGTGGGCGATTTCGGCCAGGTTGCCGGCTACTGCTACTGGCACCAGTACCAGTCCGATTACTTGTAAAGCACGTCCGAGAATGGTTCGACCTCGCTGCGTTGCATGTCTGGCAACTGCCTGCCGCGATTACTTCCCCGATGCAGCACTTACCTGCTGTTAAGCTTATCCGCAAGCACGCTATCCCTTACCACCGAGCATTCGACGAGCGGTCGCAATATCCGGGCGGCGCTCCAGACGGTATCGGCACGTGTGGATAGTCTTTGTATCAAAATAGTAGCGATGGCAAGCGCTGAAGAGGAGCACAATGACCGGGGATTGGAAAGAACTCGAGGAACATTTGCGCCACGCTTTGGCCGAACACGTACAGGCTTGGCGGTTTGCTGGTCTGGAATGGTTGCCGCGACCGCCAGCCTGCGAACCTTGTACAGCAAGTCGCGACCAGACTGAGCTAACCTCGCGACAGAACGAGGAACGGTTGAGCGAACGGCAACCATCGGCTACGGGCCAGGAGTTTCGCCCTGCGCCTGCCACCAAAGCGCTACAAACCGTCGCCCGCCCGGCCAGCTCGGAGCCGGTACAAGCAGAACGGCAATCGGCTCGGAAAGTTTCCAACGTTGACCCCTCCGCCTCGCTTTTCGATCAGCCACTCGAATCCCCGGCACGTACACCCCAGGAGAAGGCGTGTTTGCTTGATGAATTGAACCGACTGCATGTCGTGCACTGCACCAAATGCCCGGAACTAGTTCGCAACCGCACGCAAACGGTATTTGGCGTGGGAAATCCCGACGCCGATCTGGTGCTGGTCGGTGAAGCTCCTGGTCAGGAAGAAGATGCCCAGGGAGAACCGTTTGTTGGCCCGGCAGGGCAATTGCTCAATCGGATACTGGCTGCCTGCGGTTTTCGCCGACAGGATGTGTACATCTGCAATGTCCTGAAATGCCGACCGCCCAATAACCGCACGCCTTTGCCCACTGAAATCGCCAACTGCCGCGGTTACCTGGAGCAGCAGCTCGCTATTATCGCGCCGAAGTACATCTGTTGCCTTGGTGCCGTCGCCGCACAAACCCTGCTGCAGACCAACCAGGGCATTGGCAAGCTGCGCGGCAAGGTGCATCCTTATCGCGGTGCCGCTCTCATCTGTACGTACCATCCCGCCTACCTGCTGCGTAACCCTGGCGCCAAACGCGAGGTTTGGGAAGACATGAAACTGCTGTTGCGAACAATGGGTCGGCCTGCGCCTCGTTGACAGGCCGCATGCCGGTCGCAAGCTCTTCCCAGTGGATTGTCGGACGGCGATGGCCCGAGCCGCGCGGCAGACGTGTGTCAGCAGCGCAGGTTCAGTAGAGTTGTACGCCGGCGACGGGGTAAGCGCCGCCCCGGTGCTCCAGGGTTCTGCCGGCTATGTGCGCCCGTCTCGACGAAAATAGTCCTCAGGCGCGCCCGAAGTACGGATCAGTAACCAAAAAATCCCGTGGCGTACCAGGTGCCGTTAGCTCCGCGAGCAATGTCATAGCCGAAATAGCGGCATGGTCGGGACACGGCGTTCCAATGTCCAGGCGACTGCCGCCAGGCGTCCACGCACGAAAACGCCGCCTCCAGAACGTTTTCCCCGCCCAAAACCATGCCCCACGACTCCGCTACGACTTCCGACGCACTGTGCAGGGTAATCCCCGCCTCCTGCTGCACCCTGGACGAAGCCGCGATAAGGTCGGCATGGTGTTGCCATTGCATTTGCGCTTGCCGGGCGCTGTGTCGAGCACAGTGGGCCATCAGCGACGGATGTGCTTGACCGGCAATGCTTTGCGGTCGCTCCGGATGAACGCTTACCGCATAGAGCATGCTCCGTTGCGTCAACGACAGCCAGTTTGGCAGCTCGAGAATAATTCGAATCTGCTCCGGGCCGTAGTCCGGAACCCAGCGGTATCGGCTTTTTACCAACGGATGGGCGGAAATTACGCACTGGTAGTGGGGAGACTCCTGGTCGTGCAAATTGACTATCGCTAATCCTGCTTTCCCCTGCATCTCATGGAATGCCTCATAATCCAACAGTCGCCGTCCCTGGTACTGAAAGTCTTCCGGCACGCAAAGGAATACATATTGCTGCAACCGCCAGGCGACATCCGGGTGCAGCAGAACGCTGTCCAGCTCGCCTTTTCCGCGAAAATAAATGACCAGGTCGCGTTTCGTCTCTGTAGCCACCTGGACAGCCGATTCGTAGTCCGTAAAACCTAGCGGCACGAATGAAGGCAGGGCGACCAGCAAGGAAATTCCTATCCCGCTCATCTAATCCTCCTTTCTAATGCAGCTTTGTCTGTCGTTGTAGGCTAGTTCCTCAATACAAGTCACTGGATTCAATTCAACCTCCTTCAGTTGTTTAGTACTCTGAGATATGGACAGGTCGTTAATTTTCAACAGTCAGTTTATTCATTGCACGAAATAAAAGTTGCCAATATTCACGATTTGGCACAAACATTGCTCCAGCCCGGCGGTCAGTAATGTCCGTTGCTTGTCGAGCAGAACCGATTTTCGGCGCGGGAAATGGCCTGCAAGCCGGTAGTTGAGGTCGGGATGATTACGTATAACATTGACCCCTTCCAGGGAGCGAAGCCCGCCGACGGGCGGTAGTTGAAGTGGGAACGTTGATATAACAATGACAAGGTGCTGACTGGAGACAGCCTTGCGGCAGGCTGGTCGGGGCAGCGGATGTGGCCAGGGGTCGCTTGACCATCCTGAGAAGGCGGGCAAATGCCGTGGCGCGACACTGAATGCCGGAGCCGGGGAACGTGGACGCGGCGGGAGTTTATGTACGGCGCGAGTGTCACCACGCTGTCGTTGATAGCGGGAGGCGAAATTGCTGCGGAAGAGGCAGGTCGCGAGGCATCGGGCACGCGGGGACTTGTGGCCAGCGTCTCGGAACCAGCGACGCGCGTGGGTGTGGAGATACTGCGGGCGGGCGGAAATGCCGTGGATGCAGCAGTGGCGGTGGCGTTTGCCCTGGCAGTAACCCATCCCCCGGCCGGGAACATTGCCGGCGGTGGGTTTATGACGATTTTTGTTCCGCCGTGGCTGCACGCGAAATTTCCGCAAGCTCCGGCAGGTTCAGCGAATGTGATTGACTATCGGGAGATGGCGCCGCTGAAGGCGCACAAGGGAATGTTTCGCAAAGGCGATTCGCCATATCAGCACAAGGCGGTTGGAGTTCCCGGAACAGTGGCTGGGCTGGCGCTGGCGCATAGCAGTTATGGCCGACTGGCGTGGCGGCAATTGGTGGAGCCGGCGGTGCGACTGGCACGTGAAGGTTTTAAGGTGGACGCCGCCCTGGCAGATTCGTTGAACCGGGTATTGGCGCGGAGCAAACCGTTTGCGGAGTTTCAGCGGGTCTTCGCTCCGCCCGATGGCCAGAGCTGGCAGGCGGGAGATCGGCTACGACAACCGGAGCTGGCCTGGAGTTTGCAGGAGATAGCGACCGGGGGAGCGGATGCGTTTTATCGTGGAGCCGTTGCCTACAGGTTGGTTGCGGAAATGGAGCGTGGTGGCGGATGGATTACCCGGGAAGACCTGCGAGCCTATCGGGCGCGCTGGCGCAAGCCGATTCAGTTTTTCTATGCCGGCCGTGAGATTTACAGTGCTCCGCCGGCCAGCTCCGGTGGAATCTGCCTGGCGTTGATCTTGCGGCAAATGGAGCACTTTCCGTATCGCGATTGGGGCCGTTGGGACGTGCGCACGGTGCATGTGTTGGTGGAAGCGATGCGGCGAGCGTATGCCGATCGGGCCCGCTGGCTGGGCGATCCGGAGTTCGTGTCCATTCCCGATGAATTGCTCGACCGGCAATACGCCGCCCGGCTGGCCAAAACCATTTCTCTCGATCGGGCCACACCCAGTCGGGAGATTGCTCCGGACATTCCGCTGGCTCCGGAAGGCAACGAGACGACGCATTTTTCCGTCCTGGACGGCGACGGGCTGGCGGTGGCCAACACTTATACTCTGCAACACAGCTACGGTTCGCGGATCGTGGTGCGTGGTGCCGGATTTTTGCTGAATAACGAGATGACCGACTTCAACTGGTTCCCCGGAATAACGACGACTGCCGGGCAAATCGGTACACCGCCCAATCAAATCGCACCAGGAAAACGCATCCTTTCCTCGATGACGCCGACCATTGCCGTGCAAAATGACCGGTCCGTGGTTATTACCGGGAGTCCGGGCGGGCGAACCATTATCAATACCGTGGCTCAGGTGTTACTGAATCGGCTAGGGTTTGGCCTTTCGCCCACAGAGTCGGTGGCCTTACCTCGACTGCATCATCAATGGTTCCCCGACGAACTCCGGTTCGAACCCGGGGAAGCCATTTCCGAAACGCTCCTGGAGGCATTGCGTCGTCGCGGCCACCGGACGGTACGCGGACCAAAGCAGGGCGACGCTCATTCCATCTTTTACGATGCCAGCAAGCGGGTGTACTGGGCAATCGCCGATACTCGCATCTGGGGTTCAGCCCTGGCGGTGTCGTAAGTGGCGAGCGGAGCGCTCCCCGCTCCCAGTGAACGCGCAGCGGCCTGGACAGGTGCTGCTGTCTCCAGAGCTGACACCACCCGTGTTGGGTAGCCGACGCGGAGCCGCCATTCGGCTGGAGCCGGCGAGGAAATAGACAGGAGAAACTGGCCTTGCGGATTCAGACGCCCAGCCGCTTACATTTCGGCCTGCTGGTACCCGGAACGGGCTGGCGAAGACGCTTTGGTGGATTAGGGCTAGCGCTGGCGCAACCGGGCTGGGTGATCGAAGCGGAACGGGCGGAGGCTTGGAAAATTACGGGTGCGGCTGCGGAACGCGCTACGGTGTGGGTGGAACGGTTGCGCCATCGGCCTGAGTTAACGCATACTCCCCCGCTTCATTTGCACATTGTTCAGGCGATACCGGAACACATCGGGCTAGGGAGCGGCACGCAACTAGCCCTGGCGCTGGCGTGGTTGATAGCGCGAAGTGCGGGAATGTCGCCGAGCTGGGAACAATTGCAGCTCTGGACGGGACGCGGGCAGCGGTCGGGCATTGGCACAGCGGCGTTTGCCGGCGGTGGTTTTATCGTGGACCTGGGCCGCCTTCCTGAGACGGATCGTCCCGCTCCTTTCCTGCGTCTGGCATTTCCGGCGGAATGGCCGATCGCGCTGGTGCTGCCGGAAGTACCGACCGGACTGCATGGCGACAAGGAAGCGGAAGTTTTCGCGCAATTTGCTGGCGAAGCGAACACCGCGAGCGAGCGCCTATGCCGACTGGCGTTGCTTCACATCCTCCCGGCCCTGCTGGAACAGCGTTACGACGATTTTGCCGAAGGTTTGTTCGAATATAATCGTCTGGCCGGGCAAGGTTTCGCACGCTGGCAGCAGGGGCCCTACCATAGCGAACTCGTTGCCCGGCTCGTCGAGGAATTTCGGCAGCTGGGGGTACCTGCTGCGGGGCAGTCGTCTTGGGGCCCGACCGTGTTTGCCATCGGCCCAAAAGAACGGTTGCAGCTGGCCGTTGACCAAATCGCTCACCGCTACCGATCGCTCTTGCGAACGATTATGATAACAACGGCAGCCCGTGCGGGCGTGCTCTCGGCCACCGCTTCGGAATGACGATGCCACGACGCCAGAATATCGATCGGGCAGCCGGGGATTATCGGTCCGGAGTGTCACCACGTGCGTCCTTTTGTCGCTCTCGATCGAACGTGTCCTGGCAAATGGGTCAACGCCCACGCTGAAGCCCAGCGCGACACAAAAGCCGGGTCAGTTCTCTGGAAGTACGGGAGAAACTCATGACCCAGGAACATCAGCCCACGCTGCTGGTTACGCCGGAACAGCGGCGCATTGCCACCCAGCAGTTTGAACGGGCCAGACAGCTGTTGGAAACTGGCGGCAAGAATCTCGACTATGCTATCTCGCTGCTGATGGAGTGCTGTCGGCTCGACCCGGCGAACTTGCCGTATCGGCAAGTATTGCGGCGGACGGAAATAGCCCGGCTGGGCGAAAAGCGTCCCTGGGCGTGGTTAGCCTGGCTACGAACCCTGCGGGCCCGCGCCAATATGCAGCTGGCTTTGCAGCAACAGCGTTACCGCGACGTCCTTCACTGGGGCGAGCGCATCTTGCTCCGCAACCCCTGGGATATCGGTGCCCACATCGCCATGGCACAGGCGGCAGAAAAGCTCGGGCTGAATTCGCTTGCCGAGTGGCTGCTTCGCAAAGCCTGCGAGGCCGGGCCCAAACATGCCGATGCCCATCGCCAGTATGGTCGGTTCCTGGAGCGGATGGGAGATTTCCAAAAGGCCGCCCAGGTTTGGACAGTCGTGGCCCGGCTTTGTCCGACCGATCAGGAAGCCAACCGCAAACAAAAAGACCTGGCGGCTATGGATACGATTTCGCGTGGCGGCTACGAACGCCAAGCCGGACAGGTGCAACCGGCAGAATCCAGCGAAGCAGCAGCCAGCGGCCAGGCGCTGCAAGATACCCCTCTCGAAAAGCTCGCCGGAGTAGCCGGTGCCGGTGTACCAGTTTCCCTCGGGAGCACCGACCCCGACCAGCGTCGCATCGAATTGCTCCGTGCCCACATCCAGTCCGAGTCGCCGCAGGTCTCGCATTTTCTTAGCCTGGCCGACATCTATCGCCGTCGTCACCAGCTCGAAGAAGCCACTCGAGTCCTGCAGGAAGGACTGCAAAAGCTCGGACCGCAATTCGAATTGCATCAGGCACTCGCCGAAATCGAAATTGAAACCTTGCGCACCAATCTCGGCGTTGCTAATCGCAAGGTCGAGCAGAACCCCGAGGACGAACTGGCCCGGCAGCTACGCGAAAAGCTCGCTACCGAATTGATCCGCCGGGAAATGGATTACTACCGCGCCCGGCTCGACCGATATCCCCATGATAACGAGAGCCGCATCCAGCTCGCGGCACGTTTGCTGATGTTGGGCTTGATTGACGAGGCCGTACACGAATTTCAAACCGCCCGCAAAGACCCGAAAACGGCCTGGCGAGCCTTGCTGGGACTGGGACGCTGTTTTCGGGCGAAACGCCAGCCCACATTGGCCCTCCGCAACTTCCAGGAAGCGCTCAAGCTCCTGCCGGCTGGCGAAGAGCAGACCCGCAAGGAACTACTCTTTGAACTGGCTACACTCGCCGCCGAAGACAAGGATTTCGACACCGCCATCCGACTGGGCACCGAACTCGCCGACCTCGACTATTTCTACCGCGGCATCGGCAAACTCCTCGAACAATGGCAAGCCCAGCGCCATCCCAGCCAGTCGTGAGCCGGCATGCCAAGACCAACCGTTTCGGCGCGAGTACAAACCACGTCGCCACGGGTTCGCTGCCACCTTACAGGCGCACTCTCGCTGAGATATGAATTCGCCCCGGAGATGCCCAGGTACGGCGATTGGTCTGGACCATCACTGCCTGCCGAATGTCCTCGTCATCTCGACCTGTCGGCGGTTCGCACAGTTTGTAACCAGCGCCACCTTGCGCCGACTGTCCGTCTGTGGCGGGCGCGGCTAGTAGACGAGTCTCACTCGGACTATTTCGCCATGGCAGGTATTACGGCAGCGTCGGTTCTTTGAACTCGAAGTTCGTAATTTCGACACCCACATTCAGGCCGATATTGCCGCTGCCGCCAATACTGTCACCATTAACTGTGGCCGCCGCCGTCGAACAGGTCCTGATTCGACGCCCCGTCTTGGAAGGTGTTGCTGTTCAGCGTGACGGTATCGTCGCCGTCGCCCATGTCGGCGGTAACATTACTACTCGGCGAGAAGGAAGAGTTCTGAATGGTCAAGATGTCATCGCCGGCCAGCGTGCGGATATTCGTCCGGCCCAGCACGCTGATGTAGTTCAGCGCGATATTGTCCACGCCGGAGCCACCCAGGATGGAGAGCAGGCCGAAGTTGCTGTTCTGGATCGTCAGCCCGTTCGTGCCGTCGCCCAGAACTATGGCTGCCCCGAGGGTAACGCTAACGGCCGTCGTCGTGCCGATGTTCACCGTGTCATCGCCGAGACCGGTGTTCAGCGAAAGGATTTTGTACGTTCCATCGTCCAGCGTCACCTGATCATCGCCATCGCCGGTGCCAATGGTCAACGGGCCCGAAGAAACGTCAGCCTCATCCAGCGTCACCTGATCGTCGCCGCTCTGAGTGCGGATGGTCAGGCTGGCATTGAAGGTCGTTGAGCCTGTGTTGGCTGTGATGTTGACCGTAGAATCCACATCGCTGCCGCGGATGGCAGTCGGTTTGTCGAAGGTAGCGTTATCTATGCTGACGGATTCATTTAGGGAACCCGTGTCCAGGGAAATGCTGACGGAAGACGAGAAATGGGAGCCGTTGTTGATGGTGACGCTGTCATCGCCGCCGCCGCCGCGAATGGTAGTGGTGCGAGCTACGGAGACATTGGCTACCTCGAGGGTGTCGTCGTCGTTGCCGCCGTTGTACTGCAGCAGCCGCGATAAAGTCAGGCCGGTAACCGTATTGCTCCGCGTCTTGCCGAGAGTCACCGAATCGTTGCCACCGTTCATGCGGATGTCGAGACCGGCGACGCTCGCGGCCGGGAACGACACTGGTTGGAGGAAGCCGTTGATCTCTGTAGAGCCAGCCCCATCAACAACAACAACAACACCTTGGTTTCCTGCCGAGTACACGAATATCCCGTTATTCTGCTGGTCGCCGACGATGCGCAGGGTGTTGCCGACGAGCGTGGCCGTTACGTTCCCCGCGGGGACAGTCCGATCTTCCAAGACTTCCACCCGCAGTGCGGTCTGGCGAATCCGGCGATCACGTAGCCTGGGCATGCGTTGCTCCTTTCGTTGAAGGAATGGCAGGTGTCAGCGGCACAGACCCGGTGTCCGTGCCCGGCTGTCGAATGGATGCTCGCGGAACCAGCGTTCCGGAATCGGACCTCGGACAGGCTATTACCCCCTGTCGTGGCCCCGGTGCAACCTTTATGGTTGCAAAACATGCGATCTGATGCAACAAGGAAATCAAGCGAACATAGAAAGTTTGCGAAAGTTTTGCGCCGGGCTGCTGATTGACCGCTCAAACAAGGCTTGCCAAAGTCGGCAACTCGTTGTTGGTTCGGCGTAGAAGTGGCAACTAGTGAATGGGGACACGCACCAGTCCCTTATTCTGGCCGCCGGCTTGCATCTATGGGATGCCTTACACTGGAGATTGCGCTGAGCGTCCGTACTGCGTCTCGAAAAGTAGCGTTGGGGATGGCCGGGAACGGGACATGGCCGGCCAGCGTGGACCCTCGTCCGAAGTCGTGTGCGTTAGCCGATCTGGCACGACTCGCATGGAGTCCGACGTTGGTTGTGAACGCGGCAATGTCAGCCGGGCGGTTTCGGCGTGGGCGAGTTGCGGCTATACAATGATGCGACCCGGAACATGCGGCCGACCACAGGGCCAAGATGGAAGCCGCTGTGGTCGGTATGGCACAATCGAGGATCAGCCACGCAGCATCAGGAGGCGATATGGCGGAGAAAGTCGTGATCATCGGATCGGGGCCGGCAGGCTGGACGGCGGCGATCTACGCGGCCCGGGCCAACCTGAAGCCGTTGGTCTTCGAAGGAGCGGTAAGCGAACCGAATCGGCTCAAGGGGACGTTACCGCTGGGGCAGCTGAACCTGACGACCGAAGTGGAAAACTTCCCGGCTTGGCCGCACGTGGACGCCGACGTATTGCAGGCCTTTTCGCGCAGTGCCCTGCCAGCGGAACGTTACGAAAACCTGCGTGGTTTTTACGAGGGCAAATCCGCCCATCGCGGTAAACGAGCCGTCTTCGGGCCGGAGTTGATGGAATACATGCGGCAGCAGGCGGTCAATTTTGGCGCGCGGATCATCACCGAGGACATTGTCGCGGTGGATTTCCGCCGCCATCCGTTTGTTTTGACCAATGGCGAAGGGCAGAGCGTCGAAGCCCTGGCGGCGATCGTGGCCACGGGAGCGCGAGCCAACTATCTCGGCTTGCCCTCGGAGGAGCGCTTCAAGAACAACGGTGTTTCCGCCTGTGCTGTTTGCGATGGTGCTTTGCCGCGGTTTCGCAATCGGCCTCTGGTCGTCGTTGGTGGCGGTGATTCTGCCGTTGAGGAAAGCACCTATTTGACCAAATTCGCCAGTGTCGTTTACCTGGTGCATCGCCGCGATCAGTTGCGGGCCAGCAAAATCATGCAGGATCGGCTCTTCAAGAACCCGAAAATCGTCGTCAAGTGGAACCGTGTCGTCGAGGAGATTCTCGGCGACGATAAACAGGGCGTCACCGGCGTGCGCTTGAAAAGCACGGTGGACGACACCCGTGAGGTGCTGGAAGTCAGTGGCGTGTTTCTGGCCATCGGCCATACGCCTAACACCGATTTCCTCCGCGGTCAGCTGGAACTGGACGAAAAGGGCTACATCGTCCTAACTCGGCCGCACTCGACCTATACCAGTGTCGAAGGCGTATTCGCAGCCGGGGATGTAGCCGATCCGCATTACCGTCAGGCGGTCACTGCTGCCGGCACCGGTTGCATGGCCGCACTCGACGCCGAGCGCTGGCTCGCCAGCAAGGGTTGGGCCTGAGCCTGGCGATCACCACCACAGCACAGACGACCCCGAAGGCTGGCCACGATCTGCATCATCGCCAGGCGTTGCGCTGGCAGAACTAGCCCGGCCAGGTAGTAAGCATCACCTTACACGCCGCCACCGCTGGCAGAAGCGACCCGACCCGGCTAAGTTAATTGCCAGGCAGAACTGCACTAGCCTACCGTCGGCGCTACCGATAGTTCAGCAGGCAGCTGGCATGCTGGCTAGACCGACGGCTGGGAACATCGGCTGATATCGCAGTGAGGAGAGCATGCACGGGCAGGAACGGTGGTGGCGACGCCTCTTCGCTCAACGCTCCGACAAGAACACAGCACCGGTTACGACTCAGCAGGACCGTGCCATTCCAATCACACAACCGTCCCATGATCCCCCTGAGGAAAGCCGGGGGGTGTCGGGCGAGTGTTCCCCGCTAGGTCCCCACGCTACGGTAGCCCAAACCAGGGCGGCCTCGGGAAGCCGCGTCAGCATTGGCTGGACGATGTGGCTAAGTCTGGTGCTTGCCCTGATCGTTTGCCGACTGCTGCCGTATGCTCTGCCCCGGGTCGTTCATTACCTTGTCCCGGCGATAGACCATCGCATGCTGGCCTACTATCTGTTCAACGTTACGCCCCTCGGAGCCGCTTGCGTCTTTTCCGGAGCCGTCCTGGCCTCGGCTAGGCAGGCGTTTCTCCTACCGCTGGCCGTCTGGGTCATCAGTGACACCCTGCTGACATGGATGGGCTGGGCGCCGATACCCGGTGTGCGGCATGTGCTGATCCAGTATCCGCTCTTCCTGGCCATGAGCGGGCTAGGACGATGGTGGCTGCATCGGCGGCGTACGACCTGGCGGGTATTGGGAACATGTCTAGCCAGCGGACTGCTCTTTCTGCTGGTCGTGGACGCGCAAACCTGGTGGTTCAGCCCTGATGTTCCATTGCCACCGCACATGCCCGACAGTTACTGGCAACGATTGCTCTACGCGTTTAGCCCGGGGTCATTCCTGGGACTGGGCGGTTATCCCAAAACCCTGGACGGGCTGATCACCTGCTACCTAATGGGCCTGCCGTTCTCGCTGCGGTTCGTCGGGAGCACGCTGGCGTTCGGTTGGGTCTTTTTCGCAGCCTACACCTGGGCCGAACAGCGTGCGGTGGTCTGGCGAAGCTGGGGCCAGACCCAACCGGCTTCGCTGACGCGCTGACACACCCACCCGGCTGCACAGGAGGTTGGACCATGAAGCGTTACCGCTACGTCATCCTGGCGGGCAACGGTACCAGCCACGATGTCAGTTCCCGCCGCGTCTTTTCCTACGGCACAGCCCCGGAACAGAAAGTACACGCTTTGCCGGATTTGCTCGAACGCGGCTGGCGACCGGTGCGGGAGATTCCATTCGGCGGCGAGTATTCGATGGTGTTGATCCTGCTCGAGCGCGACGAACGCTCCTACCGGGCCCCACCGGAAAAACCCGCCCAAGCGGCTACGCCTATTGCTACCGAACCGGCCTCGACCAGCCCTGCCTCCGCGTGAACCATCCTGATAGGCGCAAGCGGTGAACCAGAGCGGTGGGCGTTAGCCCGCCGTGGCTTTGAAAACGCGCCTGCAACAGCGAAGTCGCAATTTTCTCGTCGGGGCTGCCGGTGGCCCTACGTCAACGCCATGCGAGTCGCGGTAACAGTACGCACGGGGGGCTTACGCCCCCCGCTCTTGACCGGAAGTCCGGATGTGGTTGTACAGCAACGCTTGTGTTCCGTTAGTTCACTATGCTTCTCTTGTGTTGGGCGCACGATTAACTCGGACCGAGTGGACGGTTCTGCGTCGGCAGGTCGGCTCGCGCACCATGGCTGGCTTACGCCAGCCGCTCCTGGTCGCATGTGCGGATGGCGTTGCATAGCGACGTTTCCTTCCGCCAAATCGTTACGCTTCGTACGGCTGGCTTACGCCAGTCGCTCTTAGTTGCGGTGAGTGCTTGCTTGTAGTTCGGTTCTAGCTGTCGTCGTAGTTACGCTTAGCGCCCCAGAGTCGCACAGCGCGAGTGCGCTGATTGAGCTGGCCGATAACCACCGGTCGGCCGGTTTGCGACGATACCACGATCAGCCCCCAATCGCCGTCGAGCGTGGCATCGTGCGGATGGAACAGGCTTTCGCCGCGCGCTGCCCGCTCGGCCATGACCGCCACTTTGTCCGGCGTTCCGGGCAGTGCCGTCGTCGGCTCCTGTGGAAGCCTGCCCACTCGCCGAGCCACTCGACGTTTTCCGCGTACTGGTAGAGGCGGGGTGAGTGAGTCCTGCCGACATTTGTTCTCCATGGGCGACCTCGAATGGCTTGTGCAGTTTCGTGGTGCGAAGCAATGCCGGTCGGGAATCTATCGGCGTTGGCTACTGCAGGATCAAATGTTGGATCACGCGTCATTGCCGTTCCGTCACGCTGCTTGTTCTGAATGTAAAAACCGGGTCAACCACGTCAGTCGTCGCGACGCACGTTGCACCCACTGGGGTATAGTTGCAGCATGTGCTCTGCACATCCGAGCACTAGTTGGGATTGCGAGGCAAGGTGTTTTGCTCGAGCCGCTCCAGAGCGTGTCGCAGCCCGTACAGGCCGAGCGCCGCTGCAGCCGCCAGAATCGCTTGTTCGACTTCCGCCGAGACGACAGGCACGACATGGTTGAAGGCGACGAAAGCCGCCAACAGCGCCGCGATGTAAGTCTTGTAACCGTTGAGCATGGCCATGGGATTTCCCCCTTGCGACTGCTGGTTGGGCCTGACGCAGGCAGCCCGCCTCTGCCCGATCCAGACCAGAGCCAGCGCAGCCAAGATGAGATAGATCCAGGCGGGCGGTTTCTTCCAAGGAATCGGTGGAGCCTGGTTCTGTAACCAGGCAGCTAACGCAGCCGGGCCCTCGTACCGGTAACAGATGCGAGCGGCACTCATGCCGGTTTCGCTAGCGGGTGCCTGCACGACAATGGCCAGACCGCTCGCGGCAAAATCCGCGTCCCGGTCCAGTTTCAAACGGGGCACGATCCAGTGATTGGCAGGGTAGCTTTGCACGCGATACCGTGTCCGCAAACCTGCCAGTTCCGGAGCCGTGGCCAGATCGTTGATGATCTTCCGTCGCAGCTCCGGATCGCGGCTGACGATGGTCAAATGCGGCAGTTGCGAATCGTCAGGCACAGTGCGACCGGGAGAACTGTTGCCCGTCGCCGACTGACCGAGCAACAGTGCCTCGGCTTGCGCACGACTGATTTCCCGACCACGCCAGACAAATCGCTCTGTACCCGGCGGACGACCCTGCCGATCCCGAAGCTTCTGCAGGTCCAGCCCGAAATTGAGGGATTCGCTCGCGGCCTCAGGCGGACGATGAACTCCAGCGTTTCCTGCCGATGGTTTAGCCGACTCCCCAACTGTTGCCGATTCCGGAACCAGCGACACTACTACTTCCTCGCCGCCACGGAAAGTGACATCGCGTTGACACTGGTGTCCGTCCGGCCAGCGAGCCGTGATGCGATATAGATAGGTGCGGTCGGATCGCAAAGACGGCGTCTGAACGCATCGCACGCGACCACTCTGTTGCACACGCACCCCTTCGATCTCGACGATGGCATCTTCCGGCTCGACGAGCAGTGTCAGTCGGCTGACAGTGACAGGTTCGCGCTGGCGTCCAGCCAGACCGATGCCGAAATTATCCCGACCAGGAGGCCCCTGCGACGATCCAGATGGCGGCTCGCTGGGCCCGACCGGGCAACCGCCGGTCAGTCAAGTCGGTGCTGACAAGGTCAAAGACCACCAGATGCCCCACACATATACGGCTGCGATCATGACCGGTCCTCCCATCAGGGTCGTGGCGGGGGTGGAGCCGGTGCCAGCAAGATCACGGCCCAACCCTCGCCCAGACCGGTGAAGGTCTGGCGAAATTCACTGGCATTCATCCACTCGACGCTGCCGGGAAAGTTGTTGTCGAGCACAGCAAACCAGCGCTCGTCTGCGTGCAGTAGGTTGACCATGTGGGCAATGCGTCGCCCCTGGTAACGCCCGGCCGGCGAATAACAGTAGGTCACGCACGGCATCCGCCCCGTTTTGCAGGCCAGTTGCAACAAGGTAATTTCGTTCCCCTGATAGTGGAGATACTCCGGTGGACTAACACCCCTTTCTCGACACAGTCGCGTGATCATTTCGTCCACTTTTTCCGGCCAGCCACCGCCGGGATGCTGCCGCATCCAGTCGCGGAAATCCCGCAACGCCTCCACATTCTGCCAGTCCGCCGCCTGGCTCAACGAGGTGAAAACGCACAAGCCCGCCCCATCGCGACCTGCTGCGTTTTTCAGATGGCGCTCGATCGGGAAATCGAGTTGTATCGGCTTGCCGTCGGGGGTTCGCAGACCGCCGATCGTCGCCTCGTACGAACCATCTACAGCCGAGCTGACCATCAGCAGCCAGCCAATCAGCACCAGTATTCGCAAGCGAAGCCCGCCGAACATCACGGATGCCCTCCTTTGGGTCAACCACTAAGCTGTCGGTCGTGATGACTGCCGACGTTGCACGAAGATTAGCACCAGAACCAACCCAGCTGTTGCCAGGCCACCTTCGATCCAACCTCGCCAGCGACCAGCTGTGTAAGCCGCCTGGCTGGCTCGTTGCAGCAGCTGTAATCGGGTTTCGAGTTGATCCGGCAACTGGCGCAGCGCCTCCGCGAGGTTGCGCAAACTCCCGGCCAATTCCCGCCAGCTCTCCGGACTGGCTGGCGAAAACGAACTCGTCCGCGGGTCGGTGGGCGCTTCGGTCGAGCCTGACGGTGAGCATGCTGGCCTGTCGTGAGAAGAAACCTGCCCGGTGTGGGGAGCGGTCAGCGAACCGGCGGGCGACGCTTCTGTTCCGGTCGGCCCTGTATCCGACGCCAATGCTGGCTGTCCGCGTCCCAACTCCCCACGTGCCGGGCCTAAGCTCGTTACCAGCAACACGCTCCAGACCAACGTGCGAATTCTCATGGCTGCACCTCCAGGGCTGCCTGTGTTAGTGTATTTGCGTACACTTATCCAGACGCCCTTATTATGCCGGGCCACCGCCTGCTAAGTCAAGACGACTTCTGCAGACATCCAGACCTGGCGCACGAAAAATAATGCAATCCGCAACGCCTTTTCGATGGCCAATCCGCTAGCACACCGGCAGGTGACTTGCTTCGAGCAGGTGTTTTGACTCGCGCAAGGCGTGAGAGGTGAAATAGTGAGTTCTTTTCGCAAACAGCGTGTGTAGGGGAACTTAGGTATCCGTCCGACCAAGCCGCGCTATATAAGTGTACATAAAAACACTAATCACGGAGCCGCCTCGGGCACCCCAGGCGGAGGTGGTAACCTAGTCTGCATTCGTTTGCGTTTACCAGAAACCGGATCGGGCGGTATTTCGCTAACTGTAATTACGTCCACTTGAATGCAATTGTGCAGCTGCGCTTCCTGCAAAGCCTCCTGGAGCAAGCGTTGAATCCGGCCGATGTCCGGCTGTCGCCCCGGTACAGCGGCAACACGCAATTCAAAACGCGTCCAGTCGGTTTGCGTGAATTGAAACTCTGCTATGTCGAAGCAGCGATACATCACCTCCAGGAAGATCAGCGGGGAGAATTCCTCGTAGCGCTCCCCGCGACGAATCCAGAACCGGTCTTTAGTTCGGCCTTCGATAGCGGCCACGTGAGGGAGATTGCTACCACACGGGCACCGGTCCGGATTCATGGTGACTACATCGCCAATTTCGTAGCGAATGAACGGCATCACGTAGTTGTGCAGACAGGTTACCAGAACCCGGCTCCCCTTGCATCCGGGCGGCACCGGCCGATAGTGATCATCCACCACCTCTAAGATCGCCAAATCTATATTGACATGGGCACCGGGAGCGTGCGGGCAACCCACCGTCAGGGTCATGCATTCTCCCATGGCATAGTGATCGGAAACATGCACGCCGAATGCTTGTTCAATCAAGGCGCGTGCCTGTGGCGTGAGGGGTTCGCTCATGTTGGTAATGAGTTGCAACTGGCCGCTTTCTCGCAAGCGCAACCGGCCGGCCAGCTGTTCCCGCGCCAGCGCTTCCAGGACGCTGGCGTAACCGGTCAGGAAGTTCGGCTGAAACTCGTTGAGCTTCTGCACGTTTTTCTCCAGCGGGTCCTGCAACGATAGCCGTAGCGTCTGGGCGAACCGATACACCGATTGCGGCATATAGGTGAAAACCACCGAACTGGGATAGAAACCCGGTTTGACATAGAAGCTGGCCCAGCGTGCCTGCCGACCGAAGCGTCGGAACAAGGTTTTCCAGCGTTTCTCCAGCGGATGCCCACGTGCCAGTTGCACGGCAAACGCCAACAGAATATCCTTCGGTTCCTGCACGATGAAAATCGGTCGCCCCTGGCTGCCGGATGTGTGGCAGATTACGTAACGGTTGCGGAATAACCGACCGAGATTGGAAGAATCACTCGCGAACTCCTCCACCTCCTCCAGGCGAATCCGCCGGTCGGTCACTACCTCTTCGAAATGTTCCATGATTTCCTGTTTATTGGTGATGGGCAGCCGATCGAGCGAGCAGTTTTCTGGATCAATTCGAGCAAGTCGGCGGCGATAAAAAGGGGAGTGTTCCAGTACGTAATACAGGAGTTGGCGGAGTTTGCCTCGCTGATAGGCAAGCAGTTGTTCGGTACGTCGGCGACGGCGATTCGCCAGCCGCGCCATCGTGTAAACCAATTGTCCCGTCTCTCGGATACGTTGAAGCATAGCCTCTCTTGTCAGTACAGGCGTCTCCATCCAATTCATGCACTTGCTATTGAGTTATGCAACCCGGCCGATCTCGCCAAGAAGGGGCAGAACCATCTCAGCAACACGGGGCGGTAATGTTCCATCCTTGCCAATCAATCGCCGGCTTGGCAAACCGCGACGAAAAGCCACTCGAATGGCCGGTTGCCACCTGCAGACCTCTGCGTTAACCCGAATCGGCCAGCGACAGATCGGGCAAGCTCAAGAATCTTTTGCCACCCGGCGACAGGAAGTCTGCGAATCGAGTCGCGAATCCGCCTCAGCGTGCTGGTCGCCTCGAGCATGCATTCATGGAGACGCAGCCAGTTGTCCAATAGCGTATCCCACTCCTCGTGTTCATAGATGTATTCAAGCATTCCGATATTCCAGGGCACCCAGAAGTAGGGGGCTCAATAAAACGAGGTGGCCGGTGGACCGCACATTGCAAAACATAGTCGCCCAGCATCGCCGTGACCAGCCAACTATCCAGCGCCAGGGTCAGCGCATCTTCGGGCGTCAGTTCATCATCCTCAGTGTGCACATCGCTCGGATGCGCTGCGTCAGCGGTGGAGGAATGCACCGGCTGCTAGGACCGGTTCTCGCCTGCTTGTTCGGCGCAGGCATGCAACCAGGTTTGCAAGGCCAAGTAGCAGTTCCGCAAGGTGACGGTCTCTTCCTGGAAGGTCGGGCTATCCCTGGTGGTGCAGAAAAGCTTGCCGGTGTTGGATAGGTGCACTGGGACGCGCTCAAGTGCTGGCGGAACTTGACGCGAACTAATCGCGGGGACTTGCGGGACTGGTCTGTCCGAAATTGGGGCTGCGGCTGGCCGAGCTTTGCCAGTGGCTGAGCAGGTCTTCGGCAATCTCAGTCCAGTTCACTTCGCTCAAGGACATGTAAGCGAGGTCCTGGTAAATGCCGGGAAGGGCAGGGGGCAGGCTGTTGGTAAACTCCTCACGAAGTCTGCGGGCGAGCTGTTGCGTGGCCACTTCACGTACCGGTCGGCGTTTGACGCGGACATCTTGGGATTGAGTGGCCAGCCAGTAGGATCGTTCCGCTTCCTGGAGCCAGCGCTGGAGTTGGTTTTCTTTGGAGTAGATCCAGTCGGCGACGGCTTTGGTTTGGGGGCTTTTAGGTGCCGGTTGCGAAAAGGAGTGTCGTCCTTGTCCCATGGCTACGCTATCTTGCAAAGGGACCTGTCCCGTGCTGGGCATGGGCAACGCCGAGCCGGTTTTGTCGGGCTTCGGAGACAGTCCAACCGATTCGAAATTCATCGGATTATTGAAATAACGAGCGACCGCCTGTTTGATTTTCTGGTCCTGAGCGGTGATCCACATAACGAGGAAGAAGGCCATCATAGCCGTGACGAAATCGGCATAAGCGACCTTCCATTGACCACCGCCCTTGGCTGCCACAGTCCGGCTCCTAGTTGGTTCCGATTAATTGTTTGAGTTCATCGGGAGTGGGGCGACAATCGCTGCTCAGGACGCGACTGACACGGGAGATCAGTTCGCGGGGATTGGCGCCTTTGGCGAGTTCGACCGTGGCCAGGATAACTGCCCGCAGTACTAGCGTTTCCTGTTCGCCCATGAGTTCGAGTCGTCCAGCGAGTGGTGTCAGGAATCCATAAGACAGCAGGATGCCGAGGAAGGTTCCGACCAGTGCGGCGCCGACTTTGTGGCCGATCTCCTCGACTGGTCCGTCAATAGCCTGCATGGTAACGACGATACCGAGCACTGCCGCCACAATTCCAAAGCCGGGCAGACTGTCAGCGGTCTTGGTTAATGCCATAACGACCTGATGATGTTCGCGTTCGATGACCTCGATATCGGCTTCGAGTTCTTGCTCCAGCGCCGCAGGTTCGGCAGAACCGTCCACGATCCGGCTGAGGGCGTTGCAGAGAAACAGGCGGAGGTGGTGGTTGTGCAACACCCGGGGATACTGGCGGAAGATGTCGCTGTTTTCGGGTTCGGCGAGATGGCTGTCCAGGGCGAGCATGCCGTCGCGGCGGGCCAGTCGGGCCAGGGCATTCAACACCCCCAGCAATTCCAAACAGGTGGCCTTATCGTAAGGAGAACCTTTGAGCACCTGGGCGATACCTTTGAGTGCATCAACCAGGACGCGTTTCGGCGACATGATGATCAGGGCGCCAAGCGCTGAGCCACCGATCACCACCAACTCGGAGGGGTGAATCAGAGCGCCGATCTTGCCCCCGGCCATGGTGAAACCGACCAGCACGGCTGCCAGCACTACCACAGCACCGACGATGGCGATCATCTTCGATTCCGTAAAGCTCTTTTGCGCGCAAAAAGTTACCCTGGCGTCATAATCCTGTTTTGTGGACCAGGGCGTGCAGGCTGAACAAGTTTAGCATATAGCCGTTCTTGGCGTCGAATATTCTTGGTAAATCGCCAAAAGACGAGCGATCCCAAGTGCGCAATGAGGTGGCAGGCTAATCTTCGGAGCCAAGCACAGTGGCGACGAAAGCGGCGAAGTTTTCCACAGGTGTAAGCGGGTCGAGACCGTGGTTGAGGTTGACGATATGATTACGTTTGCCGCCAGCCTGAACGCAAACTCGTGTGGCTCGAATCACGTCCCGTGGCTGGCCATGCCGTAACAGTCGGGCGTCCACATTCCCTTGAAAGACCACTTCGGGATAGCGTAGCCGGGCGCTTTGCAGGTCGTGGCAAGTGCCGAGGCTGATGGCTCGCGCACCGCTGGCGATCAGCCAATCCAGGTACGGGCACTCTTTCACGAACAGGATCCCGGGGGCCTCCTGCACTGCCGCGAAAATGCGTTGGTGGTAGGGCAAAGCCCAGCGGCTATAGTCTTTGGGCGGAAGCATACCGGCCCAGGAATCGAATAGTTGCCAGGCGTGAGCACCGTGTCGCACCAGGGTGCGGACGAAATGGATCGTCGCCGATTCCAGTTTGTCCAGCAATGCTGCGAAGACTGCCGGCTTTTCCCGAGCGAAGCGACACGTCGCCGATACGTCCTTCCCGGTGCCGAGACAGTAACTGGCCAGGGTAAAGGGTGCACCAGCAAATACGAGGATGCACAGTTCCGCGGAATCCTGCAGCATCCGCCTGACTTCCGCCAGCGTGTCCAGCACCACGGCAAAACGATGAGCATCTGGCTCGGCAGAGAGTCGCTCCACCTGATCCAGTTCGCTGATGGGCACCGATGGCACCGGTCCACCGGGTTGCATTTCGAACTGAACCCCCATCGCCTGCGCCAGCGTGGTGATGTCGTAGAAAAGAATTATCGCATCTACGCCGAACCGTGCCGGCAGCAACGAAGCCTGAGCAGCGAGTCGGCTGTCGGCGACGAAGTTGTAGAAACCACGCTCGCCACGCAACTGGCGAAACTGCGGGTCCCAGCGTCCCGCTTGCCGCATCGCCCACACCGGTGGCCGTGGTAAGGCCTCGCCTCGTAACGCACGCAGCAGCAAAGGTTCCGAAGGCATCGAGGCTAATTCCCTCCCGGCGTGTTTGCCGGCATCGTGTCCAGGGGACGGAAGATTGCCCGCACCGGTAGGCGAAAGCCAGGCAGCACCGATTCACCCGTCAATTCATCCTGCTCTCGCAAAATCAGCCCAGTTCCATCGCGACGGTGCACATACAGTCGCCGCGTCTCTGGCTGCACAACCCAGACCACAGGCACGCCAGCACGCACGTAGCCTGCAACACGTCTCTCCGTTTCTGAAGTGGAGTCGTTGGGCGATAAGACTTCGATCGCCAGGTCCGGCGGAGTACGAATGAATCCGGGATGCCATAATCCTGGCGGCACTCGCTCTTTCCGGATGAACGAAAGGTCCGGCCTGCGAATTTTGCTCGGGGCATCACTGAGGCACTGGTAACCAGTGTCCGCAGTGAACAATGTACCTTGCCCCGTGCTCTCAACGAACATTCCCAGTTTGACGAGTAGGCCGGCACACACGGCTCCTGCTATAGCCGACATAGCTTTCTCCACCAGTTCGCCGTCCACGAGTTCCTAGCGGTGATCCCTAGGCAGCTTGAGCAGGTCTTCCGGCGTGGCTTTCAGCTTGTCGAGCACAGCGGTCATGGCGTGCACCTCTGCGAATCGGGGCTGGCCGTTAGGACAGGTTTTGTTGCGATTGACGGAACTTCTCGCTTGCCGCAGTGATTATAGCCCCCGGCCCCAGTAGATTGCCTGGCCGTGATGGATTAACTCAGTTGCTTCTCAGGGTCCTGGCTTATTTCCCACGTAAAGAGTGGCGATGTGGAATGCAAATGGCCGGTACCAGACATTCACCAGCCCCATAGCCCGCAGAACTTCCGCCAACTCCTCGCCGTCAGGAAACTCCAGCACGCTGGCCGGGAGATAATAATAGGCCCGGTCCCCGGAGATAAACTCCCCGATGCAGGGGAGCAGACGCCGGAAATACCAGCGATACAGTCGCCCCGCCAGGGATTCGCTGGGTCGCGAGAACTCCAGAATGACCAGACGCCCGCCGGGTTGTGCTACCCGCATCATCTCCGCCAGACCGCGACGAAAGTCGCTGATATTTCGCAAGCCAAACGCGACGCTAACAATCTGAAACTGGTTCTCCGCGAAAGGAAGCCTCTGGGCGTCGGCCTGGACAAAACTGACGTTGCCAGCACGTAGCCGTCCTGCTTTGCGTCGGGCAATGGTCAGCATCTCGCTGCAAAAGTCGGCGCCAATCACCGCAACACGTCCCTGCCCGCGCCGCCAATAGGCTAATGCTAAGTCCCCAGTCCCGGTGCAGACGTCGAGGATCGGAGCCTCGCCGTTTGGCGGCACCAACTGCGTCGTTTTCCATCGCCAGTAACGATCTACATTGCAACTGAGGAGATGGTTAAGCAAATCGTAAGTTGGAGCGATCGCGCCAAACATTCGGCGGATCCGGCCTTCACTTTTGTCGAGCAAGGGGAGATTCATGCTGACTTTGGTCGCGATTGGACTGGTCAAGCCAAGCCACGCGATATGGCCGCATCCGAATTGGCCGACCGGAATCAGCCCGGGTTTAGCCTTTCATCCGGAGGCGTCGCAGATGTGGGCCGATTCCTTTTCCTACGGGGCCTGGGTCGGGGCCAAGGCCGTACTCGGGCCAGCGGGCTGTCACTTTGGCAATAGTGGCATCGTCCATAAGTATTTCGTCCGGCCAGGGTCTTGGATGGCCCTCCTCAGGCAGCTTGCGAGTGGCGTCAATGCCCATTTTATGGCCGACAGCACACACCGGCGCTGCATGGTCGAGAATATCCGTTGGGCCTTCGCAGAAGACCACATCGCGGCCAGGGTGCACATTGGCTCCTACGTGGAACCACACTTCCTCGTAGTTGTGCACGTCCACATCCTCGTCCACTACCACGATAATCTTGCTGAACATCAATTGCCCCAGACTCCAGATGGCGCTCATGACTTTGCGGGCTTGTTGCGGCCAACGCTTGCGGATGGAGACAAAGCAGAAGTTATGGAACACGCCAAACCACGGCAGATCGTAATCCACTACCTCCGGAATAAACAATTTCACCAGGGGCAAAAACAGCCGCTCCGTCGCTTTGCCGAGATAACAGTCTTCCATCGGCGGTTTGCCGACAATTGTCGTCGGGTAAATGGCGTTGGCGCGATGCGTGATGGCCGTCACATGCAATACGGGAAACTGATCGGCCAGACTGTAGAAACCGGTATGATCGCCGAACGGTCCTTCCGTTACAAGGGGCTCTGAGGGATCAATGTACCCCTCCAGGACGATCTCCGCACTCGCCGGCACTTCCATTTCCACAGTTTTGCACGGCACCAGTTCCACAGGTCGGCCACGCAGAAATCCGCCCAGCAGGCATTCGTCCGTGCTCGGCGGCAGTGGGGCCGTCGCCATGTACGTATAGATCGGATCACCGCCCAGGGCCACAGCTATCGGCATCCGCTTTCCCAGGCGCTTGTACATTAGGTAATGTTGACAACCATCGTGATGCAAATGCCAGTGCATGGCGGTCTTATTCGGCCCTAACAATTGCAAACGATACAGCCCTACATTGCGCTCCCCCGTTTCGGGATGGCGGGTATATACCTGGCCAAACGTGATATACCGGCCGGCATCTTTCGGCCAGCACTGCAATACCGGCAATTCGTAAAGATTCACCTGTCCGCCAGTTTTGACGATCTCCTGACACACCCCATGACTGACGATCTTCGGGGGTATCGCCCGCAACTGCGGCAGAATTTCCAAGGCCTTATGAAGCTTGCCCAGAAAAGTTTCCGGTATCTCTGGCTTCAATAATCCCGCAATTCGCTCCGCCAGCTCGTCCAGGCGACGCACTCCCAACGCTTTGGCCGTTCGCTTTTCCGACCCGAAAAGGTTGATCACCAGTGGAAATTTCGAGCCACGCACCCGCTCGAAAAACAACGCCGGCCCGCCGGCCTTGCTGATCCGGTCGGTGATCTCGCTGATCTCGAGGATCGGGTCCACCTCAGCCCGCACACGCACCAGTTCCCCTTCGCTTTCCAGCTCTTCAATGAATTCGCGCAAGGATTCGTAGGGCATAGCAGCCTCCCTTCGGAGAATGGCATAGAGCATTATCTGGCCGCGTGCTCGTATAGGCTAGCTGGCTGAGCCGCAACCCTACTCCATCGCGAATCAACTGCAGCGGCGATGACCACTGACGTAGCATGAAACATCCCCGGGCGTGCGAAACTGCGTTAACTCCCGCATTCGGTCAGGCTGACCCGGAAAAGCATACTTATACGCTTTTGCCCTGCACCCTTTAGTGGTCCAATCCGGAACTCATCCCAGCTGCCTGACGCTTGCTGTAAAGATGACCACTACCTGGGCGCTCTCGCTCACGGAACGCTGTGCCGTGCAGTTCGTTTTGAATGCTGGTTCAACCTCAGTCAGCAATGTCTTATCCACCTGGTCAGCAAGCAGGCACGTTGCCTGAGCTAAAATTGGTCAAGCCAAAAATGGAATCCCTTATAATAAGGTTTCGGCATAAACAGATCGTAGCGGAAATTGCGGTCGAGATAAGGGGGATAGGCCATGTAAGGCGGCGGCAACTGGAATGGGCGTGAAGGGTCCGGCCACGGTTGCTGGTTCGGCCAGTAGTTGTGCGGGAAATAGTAATAAGGATAGTAGTAATAAGTGGTCGGATTAGCGCTGGGGATGGGCTGCTGTGCCTGCATTTCGTTGAACCCCAGCAAAACCAAGGTCCCGACCACGAGCCACCAGCGTCTTCCTGACATGGCACATCTCCTATAAATACGCTCCCGTTAACATTAGCACACGAGTGCTAGTCAAGATGGCGAAAGTCGCCCGCCTCCCATAAAATTTTTGCGTTTCGTGTTCCGATTGTAGCAATGGGTCGTAAGGAAACGCCGGTGTACCTTTTCAAACGCCGACGGTAGAATAGCCAGGCAGCAATACGAGCTCGTACAATCGTTGCGGAGTGTATCCACGGCTAGCCAGCTCAAAGCTATTAGGGATGACGCCATGCCTCGCGAAACTGCACGATGCGATAATCCACTCGTCGAACGCTATGCTTCGCCGGAGATGGTCGAATTGTGGAGTCCGCAGCGCCGTTATGGGTTGTGGAGGCGGCTCTGGCTGGCGCTGGCGGAAGCTCAATACGAACTCGGCCTTACTGCGGAGGATGGGGTCACCCCGCGCATTTCTCCAGAACAATTGGCGGCTATGCGGGCACACTTAGACGATATTGATTGGGAAAAGGTCGCCTCCTACGAACGACGATTCCGACACGATGTGATGGCTCACATCCATGCGTTCGGCGATGTTTGCCCTCAGGCTCGGGACATCATCCATCTGGGCGCCACCAGCTGCTATGTTACTGATAATGCCGACTTGATTCTCATGCGGGACGGTTTACGCCTGTTGCTGCAAAAATTAGTTGGTGTCATCGATCGTTTAGCGGAATTTGCTGAGCGTTGGCGCGAACTTCCAACTCTGGGATACACACATTTTCAGCCGGCACAGTTAACCACCGTCGGCAAACGTGCCTGTCTCTGGTGCTACGACCTGGTGCTCGACTTACAGGAACTCGAATATCGGCTCGAAACCCTCGCTTTTCGCGGGGCCAAAGGCACCACTGGCACGCAGGCCAGTTTCCTCACACTGTTCCACGGCGATCACGAGAAAGTTCGCCGTTTGGACCTACTAGTGGCCCGGAAAATGGGTTTCGAGAAGGTGTATCCCGTAACTGGTCAAACGTACAGTAGAAAAGTAGATGACCAGGTGCTTTCTAGCCTGAGCGGTATAGCTCAATCGGCACACAAATTTGCGACCGATTTGCGACTCCTGCAGCACGAACATGAAATCGAGGAACCGTTCGAGGCCGAGCAGATTGGCTCCTCGGCTATGGCTTATAAGCGTAATCCCATGCGTGCGGAACGGTTGTGCGCCCTGGCACGGTTTTTGATAGAACTAGCACATAATGCGGAATACACGGCAGCTACCCAGTGGTTGGAACGCACTCTCGATGACAGTGCCAATCGCCGTTTAGTCCTGCCTCAGGCTTTTTTGACTGCCGATGCTATACTTCGCCTGTATCTAAATATTGTGAGCGGCCTGGTGGTGAATCCGGACATCATTGCTGCGCACGTAGCGCGCGAGTTGCCATTTATGGCGACGGAGACCTTGCTTATGGAGGCCGTCCGTCGCGGGGCTGATCGGCAAGTGGCTCATGAAATCATTCGGCGACATAGTCTGGCCGTTGCCGAGCAATTGAAGCGCGGTGGCACAAATGACCTGTGGCAACGTCTGGCCAACGAACCCATTTTTGCCGGACTCGATTTACATGCCCTGAGTCGGCCCGAGCAATTTACGGGCCGAGCGCCTCAGCAAGTGGCTGAATTCCTCCAGGATATTATTGCCCCCATTCGCCAGCGGTATGCTATGTTTCCTCATCAACAGGCTGAAATTTCCGTTTAGACAGCACGATCACATGTTTCATCAGGCCAGTCGAAATTCCAGCAACTGTTCGAATCGGCTGGCTCGGTCGTTTTAAGCATTCCATTTTGTCGTGTTGCTTCGCTAAACTGGGCGGGCTCGGTCAATTTCGTATGCCTGGTAACCGATAAAACCTTATGAGGACTGGCATAACCACACGCCTTCGGAAAAAGCGGAAAATTCAGCATTGCTGCTAAAATTTAACTAAATTTGCCCTGGCAGGCTTAGGCCTGCAACAGCCGATATCCTGGCTAAACCAAAGTGGCTGTTGCGCGCCAGGGCTCCCGACATGGGCACGGGCTGGCCTGGCTATGCTCACGGGCTTTTATAGTGCTGCTACCGCACTAAACCGCGCTCAGGAACATCACGAGCTGGTCGCTTTCAATCTTGCGCATGCCGCTGTGCCTGGTTATCGCCAGCGGTTGGAGGCGTCTGCAACTTTTGAGAGCCAATTCGATCAGGCTCTTGCTGCGTCCACTGGAAACCAGGAACGTTATGGAGCGCGCCGCTCGGGTGTGTTCGTTGATACTACTCCAGGACCCATCGAATTTACAGGCGCACCGCTGGATTTAGCGATTCGCGGCTCAGGATTTTTTGTCGTGGAAGGTCCCGAAGGGCCACTATACACGCGATCCGGCTCGCTTGCTTTAAACGCAGCTCGGGAGTTAGTTACCAGCAGCGGTTATCCGCTTCTGGGCGCCGGGGGACGTATCACTTTGCCAGAGAACACGGCAGCCATTACTGTGCTCCACGATGGCACCGTCCTGGCCGATGGGCAGGCAGTTGGGCAGATACGATTGGTGGAGATCCGCGATCCCCGCGCCCTCGAACCGGTAGGTGCTACGCTGTTTAGAGCCCCACCGGGCGTAGTCGGCGATGCTAACGATAGTAGCGTGATTCAGGGTTATCGCGAAAATTCCAATGTGGATATGGTAGGCGAACTGATTCAGTTGATAACCGGCTTACGTCATTTCGAGGCCGCTCAGCGTGCCTTGCATGTGTTGTCCGACAGCTTGCAATTACAGACGCGGCCCAACGCCTAATGCTTAGCGGGAGATAGCCACCATGATTAAGGCACTCTTCACCAGCGCCACTGGCATGGCTGCGCAACAGATCGTCGTAGATAACACCGCCAACAATCTTGCCAACGTCAATACCACAGGATTTAAGAAAAGCCAGGTCTCCTTCCAGGACCTGGTTTATATCACGCAACGACCCACAGGAGCAGAAACCGCTGCCGGTCAGCAGGAGCAGAACGGACTGCAGATCGGAAGTGGTGTCCGCATCGGCGGCAATATGAAGTTGTTCAGCGAAGGTGTGCTGGAGAACACTAATAATCCTCTCGACCTAGCCATCGAGGGCGAGGGATTTTTCCGCGTGCAACTCCCGAACGGTACGTTCCGCTATACTCGCGATGGAGCGTTTCGGATGAATGCAAACGGACAGATCGTTACCTCCGATGGGTTTCTCCTCGACCCGCCGATTACCGTTCCCAATAATACCCTATCTATATCTGTAGCCACGGATGGAACGGTGTCGGTGATCACCGCCGATGCTCCGACTGCTTCGACGGTTATTGGTAATCTCCTTATAGTGCGGTTCCCAAACCCAGCGGGACTGAGCAGCGAGGGCCGCAACCTTTTCGCCGAGACTGCCGCCTCGGGCGCGCCCATTGAAGCTACTCCTGGTCAGGACGGACTGGGAACGATCCGGCAGGGGTTCCTCGAGCGCTCCAACGTGGATGTTGTCCAGGAACTGATCAATCTAATCCTGGCACAGCGAGCGTACGAGTTTAACACCAAGGCCATTCGTGTCGCCGACGACATGCTGGCCAACTCTAATGAGTTGGTGCGCTAGCGTGCCGGTCAGTGAACCAGTAGTGAATCGAATAACTTAGACGATGCATTGGACGACTCCAGATGAGTGGCTTGAGCCTACCTGGAGAGGGCATTATGACGGATCAAGGGCTATTGACACCACGAGCCCGAGTCAGTAGCCGGCAAGCATATGGCTGGGCTAGGCAGATCCGGCCTGCCGGTGCGTTCGTGTGCGTGGGGATCGTGGCGATTATTGCTGTAGTTACATCTTATGCACTCGCCGCCGACGCCACCGACGGGGTAGTTCGCATTGTCTTGCGCGAAGAAGCGGAACTGCCGGCCGGGCGGGTCGCTCTTGCGGATGTTGCCGAGATTGTCGGTGGACCTGCACCTTTGCGAACACGCCTGGGGCGACTGGAACTCGAAGAGAACGGCGATCCCGGTCGAGAGATGCTAATCAGTCAGCGCCGGGTCTTATATCGTCTGCAACTGGCTGGTATAGATACAGGCCATTTCCAGCTGGAAGGTGCGCGCCTGGTACGAATTAAGTTCACGGGCGCGCATGGTGCATCGGCGGGGCGAGGTGATGCGGTACTGGTCGCTGCAAGAACGTTGCAACCCGGCGAAATGATTAGCTCGACTAACACCCGTGTCGAGTACCGGCCGAATGAATCCAGCGGCGTGAGCCCAGCCAGCGCCTATGGCCGGGCGGTTAGCCGAACCGTTCCTGCCAATCAAGTCATTCGCTCGGAGCATTTAGTGAATACTGAACCAACCACAGTAATACGAAAAGGGGAGTTTGTACGGTTGTTAGCCCGGGTGGGCCCATTGGAGGTGAGCACTCGCGGTGAGGCACTAGCTGATGGCAAAGTAGGGCAGGTTATTCCAGTCCGCAATGTGGACTCTAAGCAGGTGATTCAGGCTAGGGTGCTTCGAGCGGCCACAGTACTGGTGGAATATTAGAAAAGCACAATTTAGCAGCATGGCCTAACTAGATACGAAAAAAGCTACGACTGGCATCGGAAGAAAAAAACTGCTGCGAACGGGATGATGCCATGCGACTCCACAAGCAGAGTGGTGGATGCTGGGGAAGCAGATGCAAACGCCGGATAGCTCTGAGTGCCGTGGCAGCGGGCTTGGTCTTGTCGAATCTTGCCTGGAGCGAATCGCTCTGGGATCGGCGTGATCCGAGGAGTGCTTTCCTGTTTACCGACCTGCGGGCTCGCCGAGTGGGGGATTTACTCACGGTGATTATCAACGAGAGCACGGACATAGAAAATCGCGATAAGCGCGATATGCAGAAACAGACCCGCAGTACCGAGGTTTTCCAGTTCAAGGGCAAGACGCAGGGGAATGTTGCCAGTCGTCAGGCAGCAGCGGACTTGAATCTAAGCAACGATGCGGATCGGCAGTTTCAAGGGAAAGCCGACTATCGTGCGGACCGTCGGATGGCGGATCGCATAACGGTCGAAGTTGTCGCGGTATTGCCGAATGGCAATTTAGTAGTGGAAGGCTATCGCAGTCGCCTGATCAGTGGTGAACAGCGCGTACTGCGATTGCGTGGCATCGTGCGACCTGTGGATATAGCCAGCAACAACACGGTGCAATCGCAATTCATTGGCAACCTGACTATTGAATATTTGGGTCGTGGTCATGAATCGAGTTATAACGATCCCAACTGGTGGGGACGAATCATGAACCGCCTCTGGCCCTTCTAAAATTGATGGTCGCGGTAATGCGAGGATTCGCAGAAACCTGACGGACTCGGATCTGGGTATGCGAGCGCAGCGGTAAGTATGACGCCGATCGAGCATTGTGCTCAGGGAAAACAACTTATGGGTGTGGCCAGGTATGTGTGTTTATTAGCAGGTCTATGCTGGTGGGTTTGCCCAGGTATGGTGGTCGGTCAGACGGTGCGCATTAAGGATATCACCGATTTCGAGGGAGCCCGATCGAATCAACTGTTTGGTTTCGGCCTGGTGGTGGGTTTGGGGAATACTGGCGGCCGGAGTCAATTCACCCAGCAAGTAGCAGCGGACATGCTGCAACGGCTGTCGGTGAACGCCAAGGCGGTGCGCGAACTGCAAATCGACCCGGTGTTCCGTTCCGGCAACATCTCGGCCGTGATGGTGACGGCGGAGTTGGGGCCATTTGCTCGTAAAGGGAGTCGGATAGACGTAACCGTTTCGGCACTGGATGACGCCAAAAGCTTACAGGGAGGCGTGCTGCTCTTGACGCCACTACGAGGAGCGGATGGGGAAGTGTACGCGGTGGCTCAAGGGCCGGTTTCGGTAGGTGGGTTTCTGGCGAGTGGTCGTGCGGCATCAGCGCAACAGAATTTTCCAACGGTAGGGCGTATTCCCGGCGGAGCGATCGTCGAAGCGGAGGCCCGCGGTGAGATCGTCTGCAATGGTCGGCTGCGGCTGTTGCTGAAAAGGCCAGATTTTGCCACGGCTCAGGCAATTGCCCGGGCAATTAACCAAAAATACCCGGAGTCCGCGGTCACCCTCGATGCCGGTACGGTCGAGGTAGCTATCCCAAGGGAGAAGCGTGGCAATGTGGTCGGATTTGCGGGAGAAATCGGTTTGCTCGAAGTTTCGCCAGATGCAGTGGCCGTCGTGGTCATCAACGAGCGCACGGGAACGGTTGTGGCTGGGCAGCATGTCAAAATATCTACGGTGGCGGTAGCCCACGGTAACCTCACGATCGTGACCGCAGAAAATCCGGAGGTGTCGCAGCCTTTGCCTTTCAGTCGCGGTCAGACGACGGTGGTGCCACGCACGCAACTGAACGTGACCGAACAAGGTGGCGGTCTAGCCGTGGTCGAGCAGTCCGTCACGGTGGCGGAACTGGCACGAGCCCTGAACGCCCTGGGCGTGACTCCCCGCGACCTGATTGCCATCTTTCAGGCACTGAAAGAGGCGGGAGCATTGCACGCGGAATTAGTCATTGAGTAAGCCTGGCCACAAGGAGCGGGGGAGGCAGATGGAACTGTTAGCGACACCGCGGGTACCCGTGGACCTGCTGGGAACGCAGGCGGAGCGACTGGCGCAACTCCTGCGTTCGGAAAAGCCGATATTTGCTGGCCAAGCAGCCAGGTCGGCGGAGAGCATACGACAGGCTGCTCAAAGCTTCGAAGCGCTCTTTTACAGCATGCTGATCCGGCAGTTGCGGGAGAGCAGTCAGGAACTGGGTGAGGGGCTGTTTATCGGTGATCATGCCGATATTTTCGGCGGGCTTTTTGATTACTACCTGGGCCAGTTCCTTGCACAGCGCCAACAACTCGGCATTGGCCGCATGATTCAGCAGCAATACGAGCGCTGGCAGAAAGCATCATCGCCACCCAAGGATGCGCCCGTGACGCCGCAGACGCCATCGCAAGCAGTGGACTCGCAACCCCAGGTGTAACTTGCAACGTCAAGAAACTGAATATGGAACGCGACCGATGATTGAATACCCAAAGCAGTTGGCAACGGACTTGCTGCATTACTTCGAGCAGGAAGAGGCCAGGCTTAGCCGACTGCGGGATATGTTGACGCGGTTGCAAGGATGCCTGGTGCAGGGGGAGTTGGCCCAACTTTCGACGATTTTGGAAGGACTCCTGCAACAGGTGCGCTGCCCTGAGAACGTGCACACAGACCGGCAAAGTCTGAAGAGAAAATTGCCGTTGTGCTCGGATGGTCGTGTCAACTGGCCAGCCGTCGAAAAGCTGTTGTCCGAGGACACCGCGTTGTCACTGCGTCGGCAACGCGAGCGGCTGTGGCAATTGGCGTTAGCCGTGCAGCGCGATTTGCGGCGGGTGGCGGTACTCGCCTGGTTCGGTCAGGAACTCTATGGACGCATGTTGGCGGCGATCCTGAACCAGCACCAAGATACCTCCGGAAATTACGACCGCCTGGGAACGAAGAGCAATCCTTCCTGTGGGCAATTGATCCAGCTGCTGAGCTGAGGCAGCCTGACACGCACGGATACCACTATGGCAATCATCAACTTCTCGGCCGGACTGTCCGCCTTACGGGTCAACCAGCAGGTCCTCGATTTGCTCGGTCACAATATCGCCAACGTCAATACCGCTGGGTTCCACCGTCAGGAGGCGTTGCTGGCAGGACGTTTTGTCCCGGATAACCCGATTGGTTATGGCGTCGAGCTGGCGGAGATTCGCCGGTTACGCGATGGTGTGCTGGAACAGGCGATCACACAACATGCTGCGGACTTAGCCGACATCTCCAGCCGACTTGCTCGCCTCCGTGAGGTGGAAAGCATTTTGGGCAGCGGCAGCGGTTCGCTTCGGCAAGCCTTGGATGATTTTTTCAATCAGTTGGAACAGTTGGGGGTTCGCCCGGCTGATCTGACGCAGCGGCATCTGGTGCTGGATGCCGCCAATCGTTTGAGCAGCCGTTTCCGCGAAATAACTGAGCAACTGGACCAGTTACGCGACGGTATCACCAGTGAGGCGGACACCGCCTTGCAACAGGTCAACGCCCTGACCAGTCAAATTGCCGAACTCAACGGTCAGATTAGCCTGGCCCAGGCACGCGGTAATCCGGCTAATGATGCTCTGGATCGCCGCGACCAGTTGATTCAACAACTCGCCCGACTGGTAGGCGTGCGGGTGATCGAACAGCCACTGGGGCAGGTGAATGTATTGGTAGGCGGGGCCCTGGTCGTTGGTGGCACCAAGGCAGTACCACTTCGGCGAACGATTGACTCCCAAAATCGTGTCCTTATCCATGCCGGTTCCAGCGGTGAACCGCTGAGTCTGCAAGGCGGTGAACTGGCGGGGCTATTGCAAATCCGCAACGAAACCCTGGCGGACTTCCGGCAGCGCCTCGATCAATTGGCGCGGACACTAATGCGGGAACTGGATGCCATTCATGTCAGCGGATTAGGACTCACCGGGCCGTTCACTTTCTTGGCAGGAACCAGGCCGGTACGCGATGTCAACGTATTGCTGGATCGTGCGGATACGGCCTTGCCGATTCAAAGCGGTACGGTCTACGTGAGCGTAACCGACTTGGCCACAGGACAACGCACATTGCACGCGGTCGCAGTGCAACCTTCGACACAAACCTTGGCGCAACTCGCCTCGGCGTTCAGTGCCGTGCCGCATTTTCAAGGCATTGCCGACGGTCAAACCGGCACGCTGCAGCTCCTGGCGGAGCCGGGCTACGCTTTCGATTTCGCCGGTAGATTACCGACGCAATTGGCCACCAGTATCAGCGGCACCGCTCAGCCCACGGTCAGCGGTAGCTACAACGGGGCGGTGAACGACACCTACACATTCACGGCTCAGGGCAGCGGCACGATCGGTCTGACGCCGAATCTGACTCTGGAGATTCGCAATAGCGCCGGGCAGCTGGTGGGTACTGTCCAGGTCGGCCAGGGGTACGCACCGGGCACGGCAATTCCGGCAGTAAACGGGCTGACTCTTCAGCTTTCGCCGGGGACATTGAACGCTGGAGATAGCTTTCAAGTGCCCGTGATTGCTCAGCCCGACACTTCGGGCGTGCTGGCGGCACTGGGGTTGAACACGCTGTTCAGCGGGAAGGACGCGGCCACGATGGCGGTGCACTCGACGTTGCAGGCGGAGCCAGCCAGGTTGGCGGTGTCGCGAACGGGAGCACCTGCGGAGGCCTCCCGCTTGCAACAGATGCTGGCGTTGCGCAGCAAACCGGTTTTTACGGACAGCGGTTTGACCCTGGCAGGTTTCTTCGACCGCATGGTGGCCGATGTCGGCGCCCAGGTGCAATCTGCCTCGCAGGTCGAAGATCACCTGAATGCGGTCGCCCAGCAATTGCAAGCGGAACAGCAGGCCGTTTCTGGGGTGGACCCCAACGAGGAACTGGTTCGGCTGTTGCAGTATCAGCGGGCTTTTCAACTGGCAGCACGGTATATCGCCGTGGTCAACGACACCCTGGACGAACTATTCCGCATCCTGTGAAGCAAGAGATGAGGCAACCATGATCCAGCGCACCACCTTCACCGCTCTGGTGCAGAGCAGTCTGAGTCATCTGTCGGCTACGCTGCGTGAACTGGGGCGATTACAGCAACAGGCGGTTACGGGTAAGAAACTGCAGCGATCTTCGGACGACCCGGTGACGTTTCATGCCGCCCAGGTGTATCACTCACGGGTGCAACAACTGGATGCCCTGGCCAACAATCTCCGGGATGTCCGGCTGAGCTTACAAACTTCCTCCAGCGCTCTGCAAACCATCAGCAACGTACTGGCACGGGCTCGAAGCCTGGCTCTGGAGGCGGTGCACGGGAGTCAGGATAGCAATTCCCTGCATGCTATTGCTCAGGAAATAGACGGCCTGCTCGAGCAATTGCTCGATCTGGTCAACAGTCGCACTCCGGATCATTACGTCTTTGCCGGCACAAACTCCAGCACGGCACCATTCGTCGCGGAACGGGACAGCAGCGGTCGCATCCTGGCCGTCCGCTATACCGGGAATCGCCAAGATGCTGCCGCCGCGGTTGGCGAAGCGGACCTGGTGCGTTACCTCTATAGCGGAGCCGAGGTTTTTCAGCCCCGGGACACTGGCAAGGTCGTGATTGTTGGGCAGACCGGCTTGGCGGCTGGGACCGGCACATCCAGCCTGCGCGGGCGTGTTGCGGTGACAGTACAACACACGGCAACTGTGTACAGTCCAGTTTCAGGCGTTTTACCAGGTGCCAGTTCGGCCGGGGGCGACAATATTATCGGCCCCAGCGGAGTTCATAATCTGCTGCTGATGGATACCAGTGCTACGGGCATTAGTGGGACGGTGTCGTTGGACGGTGGCCCGGCAGTCAATTGGACAAACGCCGACACCGATTTGCGAGTGACCGGGCCGAACGGTGAGGTCGTTTATCTCAACACCACCGCCATTACCCCTGGCTTTTCCGGAACGGTGGCGATCACTGCTAATGGTACTTTGTCGCTGGACGGCGGGGCGACGACAGTTCCGATCACTTTTTCTCCAAATCAGCAACTGACCACGCCCCAGGGACAAACCTTATTTGTGGACACCACCGGCATTCGCCGCACCGGCACTGACTGGGTCGAAACTCCGACCGGTTATGGCTTGTTCGACGCGTTGATCGCGCTGCGTGATGATCTGGAGAATGCCCGAAGTTTACCGCCGACACTGCAAGCGCAGGCGTTGTCGCGTTCGCTCGATTCCCTGGACAGTGTCCATGCCACAGTGCTCTATTTTCTTGGGGAACAATCCGCGACGCTCGCCCAACTGGGTGTTTTTGAACAGCAGCTCCGGGACACGCAGACAGAGTTGCGCGGTCGGCTGGGAGAACTGGAAGAGGCGGATATCGCGGAACTGGTGGTGCGGCTGCAAGCGCAGCAAAATCAACTGCTGCTGGTTCTGGGTGCCACCACTCAGGTGCTGCAACCGAGTTTGCTGGAGTTTTTGCGCTGAGGCGATGGACGGTTCCGAGAATTGCGGTAACGTCGGAAGTTTCCCATCCGGCGGTAGACGAGGCGCCGCCATCTGCAAGTAGGATGTTCACCTTCCGCGTTCCGTTGCCAGTCGCTATTCGACTCTGGCCACCCGCTACTCGCCATCACAGCAAGGGAGCAAACAACCGAGCAACCTGAGCGGCCAGCCGAGTCGCGAATGGGCGCTGGCGAAAAGTAGTCGGGTCAATCTGCTTGCTTTTGGCGAAATCGTTTTCGAAAGCGCTCTGTAACTCAGCCAACTCCGCAGCCGAATGCAGGACACAATTCACCTCAAAATTGAGCCGCAAACTCCGGTTATCGAGATTGACGCTGCCGACATAGCCCCAGGCATCATCCACCAGCATCATTTTGGAGTGCATCATGCCGGGCAGGTATTCGTAGAACTGAACGCCTTCGTCCAGGAGTTCGTCCACGTAGGTCTGGCGTGCGAAGTAAGCCAGCCAGTGGTCGGCAATGCTCGGAAGGAGAATACGTACATCCGCGCCCAGTCGCGCCGCTAGCCGCAAGGCATCTTGCAGACCAGCATCCGGCACGAAATAGGGGGTGGCAATCCAGACACGACGGCGAGCCAGGGTGATAGCGGCGAAAATCAGGTCGCGGTTGGCGTTCTTAGTCTGGTCGGGACCACTATCCACGATTTGCACCAGGGCATCGCCGGCCGGCTCCAACGGTGGGAAATACGCAGCGCTGCGCAAGACCTCGCCGCTGGCGAATTCCCAATCTTCCGCAAAGACCATTTGCAAACAGGCTACCGCCGGGCCTTCCAGCCGCAAAAGTTCATCACGCCAGTAGCCAAAATGCGGATCGCGGCCCAGGTACTCATCGCCGATATTGATACCGCCAGTGAACGCGACACGTCCGTCAATGACAGTGATTTTGCGGTGGTTGCGCAGATTGACCTGCATGCGTCGCCGCAAGGGATTGATCGTCAGGAAGGGGACGCAGTGCCCGCCCGCCTGGCGCAATGGGCGAATAAACGACGTGTGCAAGCTCAGCGAACCGACCGCATCGTACAGCAACCGCACTTCCACTCCGGCTCGCGCTTTTCGGGTAAGCAGTTCCAGCAATCGGCTACCCGTGCGGTCGGCTCGGACGATGAAGTATTCTAGATGGATATGCCGTTCCGCTTGCTCCATCGCCTGAAACATGTCGGCAAAAGCGCGGGCGGTCTCGTGGTACAATTGCACGCGGTTCCCGGCACTGACCGGGAAGGAGCCGAGTTTCACTGCCAGTTTACCAAGATGGTTCCAGGTGTCGAACGTACGTTCGCGGTGCTGTCCACGCCGAAGATGTTCGGGCAGGGAATATTGCCAGCGGGATCGCCCCACCTGCAGTCGCCGACGCCGTTTGATCGGCCGATAGACGTAGTTGTAACCGAATAAGGTAAACAACAATATGCCCAGCAACGGCAGAAAGGTAATCGTAAAAACCCAGGCTACGGTCGCTTGCGATTCTTTCTTAACAAACACAACCCACGGCACGCCCAGAACAATGGTCAAGGCGTGTACCACCGCCAACACCGAAAAGATTACCGCTACAGGATGGTCGGCAAAGAAATTATCCACTGCGGCTCCTTGTGCATGCCGGGGCTCGACAATTCATCGCATGGAGGGGCACCAGCGATCACGGGCACTGTTTGTACCGTCGTCGTTTGCCGCTGCCGAAGTTGCCAATCCACCTTTTCCCACAAGGCCTGTCGTGGTTGGTAGAGGCGCATGGCACCAGGAAATCGCATGCCCACCAGCTGCGCTGTGCTGGCGGTCGGTCACCCTGCCAGCCGAGCTTCTAAACGCGGTACGGCCCCAAGGCTCCGGTTATTCGTGGACATCTTCCCGATCCTCACCTGCCGGGCATGGTGCTCGGAGTTCGACAGGACGAGCGTTCAAGGAATTCTAGGGCGAAAGTGCCCGTGAGCTCGGCTGGCCAGCACGCAGACTATCCAGTTGGAGCCTAATGATGAGAACGTACGCTTGACCACGAGTGTCTGTCGGACTTGTCGCTAACGGGGCTGGCGACCGTTGGCCAATGCCGGAGCTGGGACTCGAACCCAGACGGGATTTAATTCCCACCAGCCCCTCAAGCTGGCGCGTCTACCAATTCCGCCACTCCGGCGGGCAGAGCGTGCGCACTGAATAATACGCCTGGCCGGCACAAGCGTCCACAATCGCCAGGCTTGGCCAGAGCAAGCCACTGCCGCTGTTCGAGCCGGCGACCCGCGACTATGGCCGTTTTCACTCGGTCACCGAAGCAGGAAAGGCGAGACCCGATCTGGTTGTCGTCGCCAGCACGCGACGGTAGAATACATGAGGACGCGGTAATCCGGGATAAGATAGGGCCAAATCGGCCGGTGGCATCCGGGAGAGTCATGCATTTGTAGCGTTGGTCAACGATGTGCTGGCGCCGGCCGGATTGGCCAAAACTCAGGGAATCGCAACTGCGGCACGAGCGTGAAAAATCTTCGTGGAGACAATCTCAGGATGGCGGAAGCACTGGCAAATTCCCTGGCGCTGTTTCTGGATTTCGAAAATTTCGCCCTTGGTTTGACTGACCCGCGGGAGCGTTTCGACATTAACCGCGTCTTGCGGCGCATGGTGGAGAAGGGCAAAGTTGTCGTCAAGAAGGCTTACGCGGATTGGAGCTATTATTCGTCCTACACCGCGCCGTTGCACGAAGCGGGTTTTGAACTGATTGACATCCCGCGGCGAAGCCAGAGCGGCAAGAACTCGGCGGATATCCGCCTGTGTGTGGATGCGATGGACCTGGCCTATTCCAAGGAACACATTGACACGTTCGTCATCCTTTCTGGCGACAGCGACTTCACACCTCTAGTTTCCAAGCTGAAAGAGTTGGGCAAACATGTCATTGGGGTCGGTATGGCCAACGCCACCTCGGAGTTGCTCCGCGACAATTGTGATGAGTTCATCTACTACGAAGACCTGGAGCACATTGTCAGCAGTTTTCGGGTGGACCCGCGCCTGCCGGAAAACAAGCGCAAGGCCTTTCAGTTGCTCATGGATGCGCTGACCGCATTGCGGCGGGAAAACAAGGAGGTGCTCTGGTCTTCGATGATTAAGGACACAATGAAGCGGCTCAAACCGAGCTTCAACGAGACTTATCACGGTTACCATTCGTTCACGGACCTGCTGGAAGACGCGGAACGGCACGGCCTATTAGAGCTGGAGAAGGAACGGCGCAGCGGGACTTACGTGGTGACACGTTTTGGTGAGGAGATGCGCGAGGATTCGGTGTCCGGAGAGCGAATCCGTCGCCGAGCGGCATTGCATCGGAGTCGGGCTTCGCGGCTGGCGGCTTCCCGTTATGCCGAGCATCACGTCGGGCGGGAATATGCGGAAACTTCTGCCGGGATTAGCGAAGAAGCGTCGAGCAGCGACTGGTCGGTAGCTGCTGAAAGGAGGTTGGGCGATGCCGCTGCGGAAACAGCAGGCGAACCAGCCAGCGCTGCTGGGGCTACTCACCCCGAAACAACTACTGCAACGCCGTCGGTTCCCTCTGGTCCGCCCCGAATCGTGTTTACCATCGGCGAAGCGGAACGGCGACCCGAGCCGCGTTTTGAACCGGCGTATGTTACTCCATCGCCGACTGTCGAAGAAGCTGCGCCACCAATGACGGAAAAGCCAGCGGTATCGGCGGAACCATCTCCGTCTAGTAGGGGCATCTCGCCCCTTCCAGGTGGAAGCAGGCCGGCCACGCCTGAGGAAACGCCGCCAGCAGCCCCGGTGGGCCCGGCAGCCGCTACCTCAACACCTGCAAGTGGTACGGGCCAGTCGGCTACTCCTACCCCGACCACGCCGGGCCGCCGTGAATCTCGCCCATTCGGATTTGGTGTCTTCGACACCCCTGGTAATTCCGACAACTGATTTCGCCGCACCGGGGCAGATGGCGCCGGGCGCAAATTTCCGCACTTGCCCCGCAAAGGGACAAGAGCATCCGGTAAGGCGGGCACTGAGCGAGAGTGCGCTGCGCAATTTGGCACGGTCACCCCCTGGGCAAAAACAAGGCTTTTCATCGAACCGATGCTCCGGGACTTTCGAACCAGCACGGTTCTAGACACCATGGCCAGGACACGGGTGTCGATCCTGACAACAAAGGAAGCTAAACTAGAGAAGCGGGAACCGGGCAGAGAACAGCGGAAGATTGGCGGGCACCATCTGCCAGACCGCTCGAAAAACTAGTGCGTAAGCTATCAATAGCCCCTTGCGATGCTATGGAAGCTGCTTGGTGCAGACGCTGGAGAAGTCCCACGTGCCTTACTTTTTGGTAACACTCGACGGCAAGCTGCGGTTTTCACTGGGTGGGCCGGAAGAGGTTTACGTGATTGGTCGGCTGGCCGATTGTGACATCCGCTTGGAATCGCGGAAAGTATCGCGGCGGCATTGCTGCCTCGCCCAGGTGAATGACTACCTGGCTGTGCGCGATCTGGGCAGCACGAATGGCATCCGCATCAACGGACAGGAAGTTCTCGAGGGACGGCTAAGGCAAGGGGACTTGCTCAGCGTTGGGCCTTACGTTTTTCGTGTACTATGGCAGCGGGAGACCGACTCTGCAGCGGCGCCACAGACGCCCTCACCCGCAGTATCTCCGGTTGCAGCAAAGCATCCGGTCGAACCGCGTGTCTCGCCCCTTCAGCTTCCAGAGTCGCCCGACGTAGTTCCGAGTCCATCGGCGAATGCCTCCGCTCAGGAAGCTCCTGGGGGGGCCCCGCCTGGTAAACCGAAAAAGACCGCGTTGCTGGAGGACTCCAGTCTGTTCAAACAGCTGGAAGCCGACGATCCGCTGCTGGGTGGCGGAAGATAGAGACCGGCTAGTTTGGCAGCCGGGGTTTCAGCAGTATCTCTGCCAGCCGTGGGCCAGTGGCCAGCCGTTTTCCTATCCTGTCCATGTTCGGGCTGGCGGTTAGTTACGCCATGTTCGGAACTGGTGCCCGCACCTGCGCTACAAAGAGATTTGCGATACGGCTGCAGACAGAAAGTGCACTTGCGATTGCGGCTAAGGAGCCAGGAAACCGAATAGGTAGGCAAAGCCGCTCACTAGGCCGACCAGCCAAAGGTAGATGCTGAACCAGCGGAGCCGGCACCGCCGCACTATCGCCAGTAACGGAAAGATGCTGGCGTAGCCGACTACCATGCTGGTCAACGCGCCTAGTATGGTGCAGGTGAGGCAAGACGGCGTCAGCCAGGACGGCACACTATGACCGTGAAAAGCCTGGCGGAAACCGAGTGCGGCCAGGCCAAGGTTTGCCACCACCGACATGGCGAAACTCAACCGTACCGCCCAGGTTCGATCCAAACCCAGAAACAGTGCCGTGCTAATCGTCATGCCACTGCGAGACAACCCGCGGAACAGAGCGGAGAACATCTGGCCGATGCCCATGGTCAGGGCGTGATACCAGCGGGTCTGGTCGGCTGGGATGCGGCCAGGCGGCAACCGATCTGTGAGCCAGAGCAAAGCGCCGAGCAAGATGAAATCCGTGGCCACCATGGGCACGCTCACGAACGACTCGCGAATCCAGCGCGGAAAAGCCAGCACTGCCACCGCAGCCGGCGCACTGGCCCAGAACAGCAGCCAGAACCAGCGTGCCCAGGAAATTTGCCTCGGCAAGGCCAAACCACGACCCGGTGGGCTGGCATTGAAACTGGCGGCAACCCCGCTGCCACTCTCCGAGCATGTTGGGCGGCTGCGCCATAAGTAGAAAAGTACGGAAAATACCGTGCCCAGATGAAGCATGCCGTCGAAAAACAGCGCCGCTGCCGATTCCTCCCCGACCACTCCCCACCATTGCTGTACCAGGACGAGGTGGCCACTGCTGGAAACCGGCAAAAACTCGGTTATCCCTTGCAAAGCCCCCAGAAGAATAGCTTGCCACCAGGTCATCGCTACTTCTGGTCGTGTGGGGCAGCCCAGTTCCGGCCAGCGGGCAGTGGAGCCGGAACTCGTGCCTGTCGCCTCCATGGCGGCACGCGCGACAGGACCCGGACTGGCCAACGTTGCCGACGTTTAGCGACCTCCGTGCATTTGGGCGATCGGCTCAAGGATGCGATCGTTGCTTTCACTCTTGCCAGCGGATGCGGACAATTTTGCGGTTATTGCCAATACGCAAAATTAATCCGTCCTGCAAGACCACCTCCAGATTGGGGTCGGAGATGCGTGTGCGTTCCGGCCCCGTGGTAACGCCTCCCTGCTGGATGAGGCGTCGGGCTTCGCTGTTGCTGGCGGTCAATCCGATCCGGGTCAGGAGCCGACAAACATTCATTTTCCCCTCGGGAATGTCGGATTTGCTCAGGTGCACTTCGGGGATGTCGGATGGGTCTTGCCGGAAGCTCAGGCGTCGTTCCCACTCGCGCGCCGCGCGTTCGGCAGCATCCGCACCATGGAAAAAACTCACAATATCTCGCGCCAGCTGCATCTTGGCCAGTTTCGGGTGCGTTTGCAGCGGATCCGTGAGCCGGGCGATTTCTTCCGGTGAGCGATCGGTCAGCAGCGTGAACCACTCCGACATCAGCTCATCGGGAATGCTCATGACTTTGGCGAACTGGTCGAAAGGCGCTTCGGCAACGCCGATGTAATTCCCGAGACTCTTGCCCATGCGGCGTACGCCATCCAGACCCCGCAAAATGGGCAGGGTAATTGCCACCTGCGGTTCCTGCCCGGCGTCGCGTTGCAGGTCGCGAGCTACTAGCAGGCTAAACAACTGCTCGCTGCCACCCAGTTCGACATCGCTGCGCACCGCAACGCTATCGTATCCCTGCATAAGCGGATAGAGGCACTCATGGAGGTAGATCGGCGTGCCGGCTTTGAGCCGTTTAGTGAAATCGTCGCGTTCCAGCAACCGCTGTACGGTCATTTTGCTGGCCAGGTTCAGCACGTCGAGAAAACTGAATCGGCTGAACCAGTCACCATTGTGAACAACTTCGGTGCGATTCAGGTCAATGACTTTGCTGATTTGTTCGAGGTAATCGCGAGCATTGCGTTGAACCTGTTCCTGTGTCAATCGGGCGCGGGCGTGGTCTCGCCCCGATGGGTCGCCGACTAACGCCGTGTAGTTGCCGATGATCAACACCGCCTGATGGCCCAGTTCCTGAAACTGTCGGAGTTTCCGCAGCGGCACGGTGTGCCCCAGGTGCACATCTATGCCGGTCGGATCAATGCCGTACTTGACCCGCAGCGGCTGGCCGGTACGCAGGCTTCGCTCCAGCTTTTGCCGCAGTTCCTCTTCGGGTACGATCTGTTCGACGCCACGGCGAATGATGGCGAGTTGGGCTTCCACATTCAGCATGGTCATCCTCGCCCGATCCACGATAGGTGAGCTGCGAGCCGGCGACCCTGCTTCCACTACCATCCCGGGGCTGTCGCCAGCGCGGTTCGCCTAACCACGCAGATGCTGAAGCACAAAGATAAAAAGACCCTAGCTGTAACGCTTCCTTTGTGCTTTGCGGTCTTGGTGGTTAGACATGGCATTGGCATCAACCGGAAAACCGCAGGGCGTTGACATAATGGACAATCCGTGTCGGTTTTCCGCCCTGGCCGATCACTTGCTCGCTGGCGATACCGGCATCCGCCAGGGCGGCATGGGTTTCGGTATTTTCCACGACGAGCACCACATCCAGCCGTGCCGGCTGATTCTGCAAGCGATGTTTATTCAGGAAGTACTCCGCCAGTCGGCGCAGCCGCGATTGTTTGTGAGCATTAATCGAGAGCGCTGGCCACACCGCCTCGCCGCTGGCGGTCGAACGCACCTCTACGAAAACGACAGTGTTGCCGTCGCGGGCAATGATGTCCAGTTCGCCCAGCGGACAGGTGTAGTTGCGGAACAAAATGCGCAGCCCTCGCCGCGCCAGGAAATCAGCGGCAAGCGTCTCCGCCGCCAAGCCGAACGCACGCCGGTGCTCTGGCTGACGCGGGTCAAAAGACATATGGGCAATTCCTATGCGTGCTCTGTGCGACTTTTGCACCTCGGTTGCGCGCCAACCCGGAGCAATGCCCCGGCGCTCGCCTGATTTGCTGCGCCATCAGGAGGCATTGCTGGCAGTCCTGGACTGATTTTCGGCGGTCTTGCTGCTGGTCTCCTGGCGTTCCCGTAGTTTCGTAGCTTTCCCGACTCGTTGTCGCAGGTAATAGAGCTTGGCGCGGCGTACCCGGCCATGGCGTTTGACCACCACCTGGGCAATGCGGGGCGAATGCACGGGGAAAGTCCGTTCCACTCCTTCCCCTTGAACAATGCGGCGTACGGTAAAGGTTTCGCTCAGGCCGCTGCCGCGCCGAGCAATCACCGTTCCCGCGAAAATTTGGATACGTTCTTTCTGCCCTTCAAGGATTTTCTGATGCACCTCGACGTAGTCGCCAATTTCAAATTTGGGCATCTGATCCGCTGGCCGGGCGTAAGCCTGTTCGACCAGCTTCATCAGTCCTCCGCGTTTGCTCATGGTCGCACTCCTTCTCCAGCCTGCTCGACAACGTGTAGGCGTATTTACCAGGATTTCGGGAACACTACATTGTACAACATTACTCGCCTTTGGTCAGTCGGCCACGCCTTGTGGATGGTTTTTCGGCGAACTATCCTTGGGTACGTGGCTGAGAAAGAGCGCTCTTGGAGCTGCCTCGATCATGAAGCTGCTGCTTATTCGCCTCGCCGGTGGTAGTAACAGGGTCTCTTCGGGCCAAGCCAACGATGGACGTTCGGGGTACGGCTCGCTATGGCTCCTAACGGTCATGGTCATCGTTCTGGCTGTCCTGAGCGTCGGGGCGGCGACCTGGTGGTTTTGGAGCACAGGGCGGTCCCCAGCCAGGCCAGCCACGCCTGATTCCCCTATTGATGAATTGCTCGGATTCTATCATCGGCAACAGTTCGAGCGACAGCTTGTGAAACGGCATTATGGCGGCCAAGCCTGGAACTGGGAAGATTTCGTGCGCTGGGGCAGGGAACTCGTCCACACCGGGCAAGTGCAAAAGCCGCCGGTCGGCCCGGCCCCCAGCATCCCGTTGGCCGAAACTTATCGCTGCATTCATTGCCACAATCTGGTGCGCGAAGACCCGGTGCTTACTCGCCAGGATCCCGAAGCCCGCGAACAGTTGCTCTTGCATAACCCCGACAACCGTGGACACGCCGAGGAGACTTCTGATAAGACTTCCTCGCAGGCGCGGGAAACCAGCGGCGTCGACCTCAGGCCGGGCACCACTTTCTGGGGCATGGTCAACCGCGAACGCTTTTACAACGGTTATTACGCTCGCTACCATCGCCTGAAGGTTCGCGACGGAGACCAGCTTCGCCCGATGAATCCTACCTCCCTGGCTGACGCCGTTCAGGTTTGTTGCAGCTATTGCAGTGCCGGGCGTTTCCCCGAAGATTGGGAACTGGATAGCATCCTCGCCTACTTGTGGACGCTGGAACTGCGATTGAAGGATTTGCAGTTACCACCAGCATTGCAGCAACGGATACTGGAACAACTCAACAGCGGCCAGGAGGAGCAAATCGCTGCCGCTCGCCAGGAGTTGCGCAAACACTATCTGGTCGCCTCTGGGGCTACTGCGGTTGAGCCGCCTGTTCGCAGCGAGGACAACAAAGACGTTTACCCGCCGAGCGTGGCTGCACTCGAACGACTGTTTCGGTCGCCCGTTTTCAGCGATGGAAGCAAAGAGCCAGCAACAACTACCCGAACCGAGCGGGCAGGTGACCGCTCTCCCACGCCTGGCAAGCTTCCTGCCGGATCGGGGGGCGTGGCATCGGCCAGCGAACAATCCGCTACCGCGACCCAGCGTAAGAACCTGGAAATCCTCGGTGATCCGCAGCGGGGCGCATGGCTTTACCGATCCGCCTGTGCCAACTGTCACGGCAATGGTGTGCATCCCAAATCAGGTCGGTCCCTGGCTGTGAGTCCCGCCACCTATCACCGATACGTCTGGAAGGGTACCGAACGCCAGGGGCTTTACATGCCGCTCTTCACTCGAGAACGACTATCCCCGCGGCAGGCTACGGATATCCGCGCTTATTTGCGTTCCTTGGCGAAATGAATGGCGTTTCCCGGTTGTTCGCTTCGGAAAGCTGGCTCAGTTTGTCGGACCGAAATCCCGGGCAAAAGATTTCGGACTGAGTTCTTCACCCGTCGCGAACTTCGTCAGTTCGTTCCAGGTCATACTCCGTCCGGGGCCAAAAACGCGGTTTTTGAGAAATTCGCCGACTTCTTTGCGGTTGACGTAGAGTGCTTTTTCGGGAGGTGTGCGCAACACATCGCGGGCGATGGTATGGTGCACCTGACAGGCGAACATTTCCCCCAGCATGTAATTGTGATAGTAGCACGGTGCGCTGACGATATGAATCTTACTGGCGTAATCGGGAGCGTTGCGCCCCTCGGGGCGACGTACCAGCTGATACTTCTCGACCAGGTCCCACCAGAGTTTATTCAAATCCTGCTCTGGATTGGCGTACATCTCTTTTTCAAAGCGGAGCATAACCTGGCACCAGCGGGAGAAAATAAGCAACTGAGCTCGCAACATCCGCTGTCCGGTGGCGTCGAAGGCTTGCGGGTCTGGAACGTGCAAACCCATCGCTTGTGCCCACGTGGACTGTTTACTAGCCCGCTCCATCATCATGGCGATCCCTTCCGTGGTCAGGATGTGAGACTCCGCCCGCAGCACGTAAGGTAGAGTTCGGGGCACGTATTTGCTATAGACCGCGTGTCCCAGCTCATGGAGCATGGTGTTCATCCAGTATTCGTTGGGGACGATGTTGGCGAGCACGCGGACATCGCCCTCCCGGTCTATGTCAATGCAAAAAGCGTGCGGACTCTTGCCGGGCTTCTCAAATAGATCGCTGCGGGCCAGCACGTCATCCACCGGCAGCCCGATCCCGGCGTAGTACTCGCGGCAGATGCGAATGATGTCCGCTTTGGCGTAAACCGCGTCCAGATCAGCGGCCGGCTTCGGATTATCCGGATCGGCCGTGTAGTCGGCGACCGATTCCTGGAAAAACGGGTCTTTATAATGCCAGGGGCGAAGGTCAGTTACGCCGATGCCGTACTGTTTGGCCAGCACGCGATCGATTCGCTCTTTCAATTGTCGGAACGGTTCGCGGGTCAGATCGTCCAGTTCGTCGAAGAGACGGACAATCTCGGTTTGATTCTGCTCATTGATGTACAGTTGCAGGACGTGGTAATCGGGAAAACCGAGTTTCCGTGCGGCCTGATTCCGCAGGCGCACGAGTTCTTTCAAGTCTTTCTCGACGACGCTGCCCACCGCTTTGCTGGCTTCCCAAACGGCTTTGCGGTAAGCGCTGTCGGTAGATTGTTTGAGCACCCGTCGCACTTCGCTATCGGTCATTTCGCGCTGGCCCACCTTGGCGCGATAGACGTTGAAGGCTTTTTCGACGGCGTTGGCTTTGCTGGTGATCTGCCGCAACAATTCCGGCTCCACCTGCTTTTCCAAATGCAGGAGAAAAAGCAAGTGAATCTGCCGGGCCAGCAACCGATCCTGCACCTGCCCGTGCAGGGCTTTCAGTTCGGCGAAGCGCTCGCGGTTACTGAGGGCGGCGTCGAGCTTGTTCTGGGCTTCCTCTTTGGCTTTGAAATCTTCGTCTTTGCCGGTGATGTTGGCCTGCCACCAGGCGAGGTTGACCGCGATCTCCAGCGGACGAACCTGTTCCTCGTAGTAGCGGATAAAAGCACGAGCACGCTCCTCGGGCGTGTTGGCGTTGTTGCCACCGTTCGCTGAGCCGAGTGCCAGCATGATTGCCACCGCCATCCCTCCGATTGCTAAGCGGTAATACCGTTCCATGTCCTGTCTCCGCGCCCGGTTGTGTTTGTAAGGTTACCTAGTGCTGTTGCTGAATCAACATAGCGATAAGGCGTAGGAGGGCCCCAATAGCGAGGCCAATCCCGGCGCAAATGGCCAGGACTTTGGCATTTTCCTGGGCATCCGGATCAGTGAATGTGCTCATGCCTATCGCCCCAACAATGAGCGCAGGTAGCGGGCAATACAACCCGCAAGGAATGAGCAAAAACAGCGAGGTATCGCGAACCATGCGTTCCCAGAATCCCAGTTTCCGCGCTTTTTTCCTCTTTTTCTTGACTGTTCCTGGCACGCTCGACTGTTGTTCTTCCTCGACGGGCTCGACTTCCACGACTGGCGGCGGTGACTGTCCGGCTTGAAAGATATGTCCACATTTCGGGCATTTGACACGCTTGCCCAGAAATTCCTCCGGAACTCGCAATTGCGCCTGGCAGCACGGACACCGTGCTTGCATGCTATCCCCTCACTCGGTATCGCCCGACCTGGGCTGAAGTATAGCAGACAGCCCGGCGGAAGCACAGGGAGCTTCTGGCAGTTCAAGTGCAAGCGAAAGCAAGAGGCGGCAGGTTGCCGTCGGCGTCGAAAGTGAGCGGACGAGGCGGTTCGATGGTCGCGCAACGGGTTTGCGGCGGGCCAGCTTTCCAGCAAGCCTCCGAAGCCTGGACGATTTCCAAGCGCAGCGTGTTGCGGATGCGAAGAACCCGTGCCGAAGATGGATCATCGGGTGCGACAATAGACAACGCCGCATCTAACACTTCCCGGTCGGTTTCAAAGTACACCGGGATGAAGGCCCCTGCCGGGTAACCCGCGGTCAGACAATTGATGACGGTGGCGCGATAATCCATCCGGCGAACGAGACGGGCAGTGGTGAAATCAGCCAGACCAATACCGGTGGCGTTGCCGTGCGTTTTTTCCGACAGGTGGCGGACAAAGATCAACCGCATCTCCGGCTGGGGAATATCGCTGGCGCTTTTCAAAGCGCGTTTGCGACCGACAACGTTGGTGTCCATGCCGGAGCCGCTGATTTCCTTACCGATTTCATCCACGATCAGCAGGTCGGCTTGCGACCAGGGCAAACGGGGCAGCCAGCGTCGCGCCAGTTGCAGGAGTTGTTCTTCCCGCTGTTCGAAGCGTTCTGGCGGGACCGCTTCGATGAGGGCAGTTTCATCGTAGGCGTTCTCGACTATGGCCAGGCCGAATGGCACTGATTTGCGTGCCAGAATGTGCCGCGCTACCGAGCGCACCACTTGGTCGTAAGGTTGTTCCAGGAGGATGCGGTGGTAGCGAGTGGCGCCGGCGTGTTTACCCAGACCGATCATCAGCATCTTGAGTAGCCCGCTCTCAATGGGGCCGTGGAAACCAGTGTGGGGCTTGACCCGACCAATGACGCCGATGTGGTCCGCTTCACTGGCGAACCGATCGAGCATGACGGGATACCCTTCGGCGGTGGTGCCAAGCGAAACGACATCCATGCTGGCTCGAATCGGTGCCTCAACAAATGCTTCGGTGATGCCGTAAGACTCCAGCACACGTCGCTGCCCTTCCGCGGTGGCCCCACCGTGACTACCCATGGCCGGGACGATAAACGGTTCGGCGCCCAACTGGCGGAGGAAACGCACCGTCTCGCGCAAGATCACGGCGATATTCGCAATGCCCCGACTGCCAGCCGTGAGCGCGACCGTTTGACCAGGACGAATGCGCTTCTCCAGCGCCAGCGATTCCAAGGTTCGTCGCACAGTCCCAGGAATGTCGGCGACGATCGGTCGCTCAAACTCCTGTCGCAGCGTTACCATGTTCGGATACGGCATGGTGGGTTCCTCGGCATGGCGATCGGGACAAAAGGAAGAGTCCGGCGGATAAAAGGGGAGGTGTGGCACTCACGCTTTGCTGGAGCCTATGGTTGTTCTGGCTTGACCGTATCGAGGGCACGGCGAATGGCCTGGACGACGGCACGCGGATTCTCCGCGCGACACACCGCAGAAGAAACCGCGACTCGTCTCAGTCCCGCCTGCACCACCTGCTCGACATTGGCCGGTGTAATCCCGCCTATGGCAAAGGCGGGCAAAGCGGTTTCCGCAGCCGCCTGTCGAACATACTCCAGACCGACCGGCTCGCCTATCTCTTTCGTCGCCGTAGCGAAGACCGGCCCGACGCCGACGTAATTAGCTCCGTTTTCGATAGCCTGGCGAAGTTGCTCCAAGCTGTGGGTGCTGACGCCGACCAGCAGGCTGGGCCCAACGAGTTGACGAACGCGCGGCAGCGGCAAATCTTCCTGCCCCACATGCACACCGTCGGCCTGAACCAGCAGAGCGATATCCGGTCGGTCGTTGACCATAAAAAGGGCGTGGGCTTCGCGCGTCCAGCGGCGCAGGCATTCGGCTCGGTGCAGCCATTCGCGGTCTGGCAAGGATTTTTCGCGGAGCTGGATCATATCGGCCCCGGCAGCCAGCGCCTCTTTCACTGTCCATTCCAGCGGCCGCAGGCAGAGCGCTCCGGTTACGATCACACACAGCCGCACGCTCGCCAGCGCTTCCTGACTGGCGTCCAGGCCAAGCGTCGCCTTCTCTAGCGTGTAAGTGCGATAGCGGAGCGGTGCCAGCAGAGCGGCCAATTCGGACTGATGCAGTCGCAGGTATTCCTCCAGCGTGCGCAAGGCCTCCTGGAGTCGGCAGCAATTGGCACGAACCAGGTTGCGGAAAGAATGGCGAGGGGTGATTTCGCTGCCAGCCGGGGTGCCTACATCGCCCGTCGTGTCCCGCGCCGACAATAAAGCCAGTCCGCTCTGAGCGATTATTTCCGACAACCGGTGGCGTAATTGCCGCCATTCTCCTTGTAGATACGGATCGTTGAGAATGAAACGGCAATAATCCTCCACGACGCGGAGGGCTTCCCGAGCGCGATTGAAATTGGCGTCGAGGATGCGAGCTAAGGCCTGGGTCTCGGTGGGGGCTTCCAGAGTGAGTGGCTCGTCCATGTGCAAGGCGGTGGTCTCTGGTTGCACTCGCGCTTCGAGTCGTTCCAATGGCAAGCCCAGCTTTTCCAGGGAACGGCGACAGCGTTCATCGGTTTGTGCCAGGGCAACCAGGAGATGGTCAGTGGCGACCGTGGCTTCACCGCTGCATTCCATCGCCAACCGACGCGCTGCTCGCAATACGCGGTGAAACCCTTCCGCCAGTCGAGCCACTTGCGACTCCTCAATCAGCGGCGGCGGTGGAAAAGCGGGCGGATTGACCTGTTCGAGCAACTCCGCACAGAGTTGTTCTCGGGCAATGCCGAAGTCGGCGAGCAAGTTGGCGACACGACCTTCCGGTTCGGCACACAAAGCGCACAGCAGATGATGGGAAGCCGGTGGACTGGCCAGCTGTTCGGCCAACCAGTGCGCCTGAGCTAACGCTCGCCACACCGCGGGCGTCAAGTCCGGAATCATGTTTGCCACCAGCCGGGTAATTTCGCCGGCGAATTTTTCCCTCAGCCTGGCGCGGTTGCCTGGCCAGGCTACTCAGATTCTATTTCCCTCACGACAACCTGGGCATGGTGAATTCCCGGCCCAGACCGCCAGCAAGCTGCTCAGCAGGAACCTGTCAGCGGGTATTCCAGACCAGTTGGGCTGCATCGAAGACCGGTCCCTCGACACAGACGCGACGGTAGTCCCAACCATCGGCGACACGGACCGGGGTCACGCAACTGTAACAGATGCCGGTACCGCAGGCCATCGGGGATTCCAGCGAAACCTGGCAAGGTACCTGCCATTGCTGCGCCAACTCCGCGACTGCCCGGAGCATGGCATACGGGCCGCAAGCTACCCATTGTACTCCGGCTGCGGGTCTTCCGAGTTGGCATAGCAAGTCCGTGACCCGGCCAGCTCGGCCAGCCGTGCCATCTTCGGTGCTGATGTGAACGGTCACGCCCAGGCGCTCAAACTCGTCAACGCCAGCCAATAAGTCCGCTGAACGAGTACCGTAAATCAGACGCACGCGGTCACATTCCCGTTCCGCGGCGTTCTGACCGTAACTGCCCAGACCCAAGACACGCCGCGCCAGAGCCACGAACGGTGTTTGGCCGATGCCTCCAGCAATGCACACAAGTTCGCTTGTGCCGTGGTAGCGTGGGAACGGCTGACCGAGAGGCCCCCAGACGGTTAACTGGTCGCCTGGACGCAGTCGCTCCAGCAAGCGAGTGGTTTTGCCGACGACGAAGTAGCCGATGTCCACGGCCCAGGGGCGATTCATGGTGTCGCCGACGGTATCCCACAGGGCGAAGGCTCGCCCCAGCAACGGGTCCAGCCTGTCCGGGAATCGCAACATGATGAACTGCCCCGGTTCGATCGCCGCCGCCAGTTCCGGACATTCCAGCCGCAGCCGATAACTAGCCCGCGCCAGGCGGACATTTTCGATTACCGGCACAGTTGCCTGCACCAACCTGTGAGGCGACCTCGGGCCGACGGCGGCATTCGGCCGGCAGGGGTCTATTGAATCGGAGTTGGCTTGAGCGCGACTGGCGGGAGAGGGTGATGTCATGGCTTGGAGCGTGACGATTTTTTATCGGCGCGGCGCTGGGCGGTGCCGTCCGTGGTCGCGTTGGCAAAAGCGATGCGTCGGAGAGCTTCCACTTCCTGGCGGGTCAAGGGTCGGCACCGTCCTTTTTTCAGCCGACCCAATTTCAACGGTCCGATGGCGATACGCTTCAAATGCATAACTTTGTGTCCCAGCCGGGCAAGCATGCGGCGAATCTCGCGATTTTTGCCCTCGGCGAGGGTAATTTCCAAAAACGTGCTCTGGCCGCGTACTCCCAATCGCCGCACTCGTTTCGCGCGCATCTTGCCATCGCTGGTCCACACCCCTTTGACGAGTTGCTGCAGGACATCGGCAGAGGGCCAGCCGGTCACCTGGGCAATGTAGGTTTTTTCCACGCCGAATTTCGGATGCGTCAGCCGATACGCCAGTTCCCCGTCATTGGTGAGCAGCATCAACCCTTCGCTCTCTTCGTCAAGGCGACCCACTAGGAAAATCCGCTCCGGCACGTGCAACAACAAATCAATTACTTTTGGCCGGTTGTCGGGGTCGTAGGTTGTGGAAAGGTAACCCGGCGGTTTATTGACTACCCAGTACACGTAGCGCTGGGGTCGAATTGGCTCGCCATCCAGGGCAACGATCTGACCCGGCTCCACCCGCACGCTCAGGTCGCGCACAATTTCGCCGTTGACACTCACCCGGCCGGCACGGATCAAGTCCTCGACCTGCCGACGGGAGCCTAATCCGGCCAATGCCAGATACCGATTCAGTCGCATCGCTGATTTGACCTGCATAGCGTAATCATTGTACAACTTCCCCAGCGCAGGCCAGCGGGTCTGCCGATTACACCTGCCTGGCTGGTTCGGTGATGCCAAGGGTCTTATGGGTTTCTCGCATGAGCGGCACGAGTAGGATTGGCGCGTGGCCTTCATGTCGGGCAACCGGTAGTCTTTTGAGAAACCGCAATGCTACTCGTCCCGCTGCCGCCAACGCTGCCCGGTGCTCGTATGATTTTAGGTATTCGCTGTCCGGCAATGTCGCCGGGAGCAAGATTATCGCGAGACATTGTCAGGCCGGTGTCACAAAACATGGCGAAACTGGCCAACTGCATTCGCGCAGTCATTTTCGATTTTGATGGGACTCTCGCTGACAGCTTTCAGGCTATTGCGTGTAGCGTCAACTACGTGCGTGCGGAATTGGGTTTGTCGGCGTTGTCCTTAGAAGAAGTCCGGCGACATGTCGGTCGCGGTGCCTTGCATCTGCTGCGGCAAACGGTGCCTGGTGCAGAACCCGCATCGCTTCTGGACAAGTATCGCCGACACCACGAACAGGTCATGTTCTCGCTCACGCACCTGATGCCAGGGGCGGCAGAGACCATCGCCAAGCTCCGAGAAAACAACATCCGCCTGGCTGTGTGCAGCAATAAGCCTGTGGATTTTACCCGCCGGTTGCTGGAACATTTCCTGCCGCGGGGCAGCGTAGCCGTAGTGCTCGGCCCGGAAGAAGTGCCGCGCCCGAAACCGGCTCCTGACATGCTGCTGGAAGCCCTTCGCCGACTCGCCGTCCCAGCAGAGCAGGCGCTGTATGTCGGCGATATGGATGTGGACATTCAGGCAGCCCGTCAGGCCGCCATTCGTGTCCTCGTTGTCCCGACGGGTGCGCAAACCGCTGATTACCTCACCTCCTTTAAGCCCGACGGCATTCTTGCGTCGCTGGGGGATTTACCCGCTTACCTGCAGCAACACTTTTGCAATAACAGGAGCTCCTAGACCTAATGCTGATTCTTCGGCCAGCGCAGAGCGCAAGAGGAAAGCGAAGCTCGTTCGCCCATCGTGAACAGTGCAAAGCCGCCAGCAGTGCGCCATGCGATGAACTCCCAGGCGCAGACAGCCAGTAGCAGCGCTTTTGAACGCGCGAGTCCAGGCAGCCAAACTTAGTGCAAAAAGCCTCGTTCCTGTTTGCGGGAGTGAAATTGAGCCGAGCAACGGATATTCGGTCAGCGAAATGGCTTCGGCAGAAAGCCTCGACAGCGTTATGCTATCGCGGTCGGTTCTTATCAGCTTGTGATCGCTGCGAGACCGCGGTATCGCTGCCATAGTTCATCTTCGGGCACCAGCTTTGCGAATGCTGAGACATGCCAGGGTGGAATATCACCTGTCCCCTCGGTGGCGGTCGGGCGGACGACAGCGTCTGCCTGACCGTATTTTCTTGGCCAACTCCGTGAGGCTCCCTCTGGAAGCCGCGCGCGGTTTTGACGATAATGGCTTAGGCGGGAGGCAAACGCCCTGGCATACGTATAGGCAAGGCCTTGCCGACCCGAAATTCTGGTGTTCGCAGCCGACAGCGCGGAGCTATTGTAACTGTCCGGAGGCAAGTCATGGCTGGGCATTCCCACTGGGCGACCATTAAGCGACAGAAGAGCGCTGCCGACGCTCGAAAAGGGCAGCTTTTTAGCAAACTGGCTAAAGCCATCCAGATTGCCGCCCGACAAGGTGGCCCGGATCCGGAAGCCAACCTCAAGTTGCGTTACGCCATTGAAAAAGCCCGCGAAGCCTCTATGCCTAAAGAAACCATTGAGCGGGCCATCAAAAAGGGCAGCGGTGAGCTGGAAGGCGAATCCATTGAGGAAGTCACCTACGAAGGTTACGGCCCAGGAGGTGTGGCGATTCTCGTCGAATGCACCACGGACAATCGCAACCGCACTACCAGCGAGATTCGCAAGCTCTTCGAGAAAGGCGGCGGTAAAATGGGGTCCGCGGGTTCTGTGGCCTGGCTGTTCGAACGCAAGGGACTCATCGTTGTGGACGCCAGCGCCATTGAGGAAGATCACTTACTGGAGATCATTGTCGAAGCTGGCGCGGAAGACCTCAAGCGTACCGGCTCCAAATACGAAATCACCTGCGACCCTTCCGTCTTTACGCAGGTACAGGCAGCACTTCGACAACACAGCGTGCCCATCGTCAGTGCCGAACTGACACAACAACCGAAATCACCTTTGGACGTGGATACGGAAACCGCCCGGCGTGTGCTCAAACTCATGGACATGCTCGACGAGCACGACGACGTGCAAAATGTCTATTCCAACATTAACATCACCGAGGAAGCCCTCGCTGCAGTTTCGTAAGTTTATTCGCGTGCGCCGATTCGCATGGCTGGGGCTGGCCACGCGCGCTATCGCTGTCAAGCAAGGAAGAACAGGTCCCGCAACCAGCCGGTCGTCGGCGTGGGTTGAGTCGGCCGTCGTTCTGTCAGCTCGGATGGCTCATCGCCAGCAGCAGAACTCAGCTGCGGCTTAAATCACCCTTGCGACAACCCACTTGATCCGGCAAGTCTTACCGTCGCCGAACCTTGACTTTGCTCTGTGCGTACAAACTTTTGCTGGACAGTCCTGCTGCCCGGGTTCGGAGCGGCTTTGTCGAGTTTTTGTTGTCCGACAAAGAGCGTGGTATGAGGCAATGCAGCCGGGGTTGAGTTCTTCTCAAGTCTCGTTCAGATAAAGACTTGTGGTTATAATTTGGCGGTAGGAGTATGGTCTTGTGTGAGCAGGGTGGCCCAGGGAAAAAATTGGTTTAGTGGGAGGGTCGCGACCGAAGAAATATAGGGTCGGCCAAGGGGTGCACCAGGGGCAAAAAATTTTCGGTTGCCCCCTTGACGCCGGGAAAACGCTGCGTATATTACTTGTTGCCGATGGACACCCGCGATGGTCGCTGGTGAGCGAAGCGCAACTGAACTGGCGGGTGTAAGTCGGCCCGAGCCGCTGGCCGGTAGAAGCGCTCTTTGACAATCTGGCAGTGTGCGAAGGGAGCCCCCGTTCGGATGTGTCCGCTGTCGAGGCGCGACACAGAGCCTTGCTGGCTTTGACGCGAGTCGAAGCATAGCGGGCACTGTTCGTCGAGTCTCGCGGCTAGCTGTCAAACCCTGATGGCGATAGCAAACCCAGCGGACGGGCAGTGGGCGTAAGCCCGCCGCGAAGCCGTCCGTGTGGGGATTTGCACTTCGGTCTTTGGCCGAAGGAAGCCATTTTTTATGAAGGGTTTGATCCTGGCTCAGAGCGAACGTTGGCGGCGTGGATAAGGCATGCAAGTCGAGCGAGGCCCACTGGGGCAACTCAGTGGAGTCGAGCGGCGAACGGGGCAGTAATGCTTGGCTAACGTACCCCCAGGACCGGGATAACCCTGGGAAACTGGGGCTAATACCGGGCGATACGGGTGGGCCGCATGGCTCATCCGTCAAAGGGTTGGTCGCCGTGAGGTGGCCTTCCGCCTGGGGAGCGGGCCAAGTGGTATTAGCTAGTTGGTAGGGTAACGGCCTACCAAGGCGAAGATGCCTAGCTGGTGTGAGAGCACGACCAGCGCCACTGGCACTGAGACACGGGCCAGACACCTACGGGTGGCAGCAGCCGAGAATCTTCCGCAATGGGCGCAAGCCTGACGGAGCGACGCCGCGTGGGGGATGAAGGCCTTCGGGTTGTAAACCCCTGTCAGGTGAAGGGAAAGCCGAAAGGCTTGACCCGACGCCAGAGGAAGCACGGGCTAAGTTCGTGCCAGCAGCCGCGGTAAGACGAACCGTGCAAACGTTGCTCGGAATCACTGGGCTTAAAGGGTGCGTAGGCGGTCGGCCAAGTCCGGGGTGAAATCCCTCGGCTCAACCGGGGAATTGCCCCGGATACTGGTCGGCTAGAGGCACAACGAGGGGACGGGAACTGCCGGTGGACCGGTGAAATGGGTAGAGATCGGCAGGAACGCCAGAGGCGAAGGCGCGTCCCTGGGTGTGTCCTGACGCTGAGGCACGAAAGCTGGGGGAGCAAACGGGATTAGATACCTGGTCGCAGCCTCGCCAGTCACTTCGGCTGGACGGTTGTGGCCAAGTCTGGTGTCCCCCACCGTGGCGACACGGTGGTGCGCATCCAGCTGTATCGGGGAAACCCTACCCGGAGAAATCCGGCGGGCAACCCCGAGGGAAGTCGCTAGGCCTCAGTCCGAAGCGACCCCGTAGAGACTATGGAGCTAGGGAGACAGAAGGTGGGCAGAAAATCCAGCTCGCCTTTGTCGGATCGCTGTAGAGCCATTATTCTGGGCTCCCTCCTGGGCGATGGTTCCCTCAAACTGTACCAACCGTATCAGAACGCCCGGTTCTCCTTCCGCCACTCGGCCAACCAGAAGGAGTATTTCCTCTGGAAGGTGCAGGAGCTGAAGGAGATTTCGGCAAACGCGGACACGTGGGAACAGGTGGACAGGCAAGGCTTCGGTAAAGCCAAGCTGCGTTACCAGAGTGCAGCGTTACCGGAGCTTACCGTGCTATACCGCCTGACCTACAAGCGGGGCAAACTCCGAGTACGGCGAAAATGGCTGAACCAGCTTACACCCTTGTCGTTGTGCGTCTGGTGGCTGGATGATGGGTCACTGCTCAACGGTCGGCAAGGAGTGCTGTGCACGGATGGGCTGTCGTACAAGGATTTGCTCACGATTGTCCGCTATTTTCGGGTGGTTTGGGGGCTGCATCCGCGTATCGGGAGGGTAGCCAGGACGGGGCCGCGATCGCAGCAGTATCGGCTCTGGTTCCGCTCCGTGGAGGAGCTGAAAAAATTCTTGCGGATTATTCTGCCGCATGTGCCAGTGCCGAGTATGCTCAGAAAGGTCCTGTTGCTCTACAGAGATCCCGAACTCCAGCAACGCTGGATCTCTGAGGTGGTGCAGGCGACGGGCTTCGACGAGGAGCTGGTGAAGCGGCTCGTCGAGGAACGCAAACAGGAGCTTGCCCGCTTCAGAGAATGATATAGTCCAACCCCTCTGGAAACAGAGGAAAGGTTGACCCCGGTAGTCCCAGCCCTAAACGATGGGTACTAGGCGGTAGGCTCGGCCTGGGCTTGCCGCCGAAGCGAAAGTGCTAAGTACCCCGCCTGGGGAGTATGGCCGCAAGGCTGAAACTCAAAGGAATTGACGGGGACTCACACAAGCGGTGGAGCATGTGGCTTAATTCGAGGCAACGCGAAGAACCTTATCCTGGGCTTGACATGCCAGGAAGTAGCCCTGCCGAAAGGTGGGGCGACCGGTACCCAGTCCGGAGCCTGGCACAGGTGCTGCATGGCTGTCGTCAGCTCGTGTCGTGAGATGTCGGGTTAAGTCCCATAACGAGCGAAACCCCTGCCGCCAGTTGCCACCGGGTCATGCCGAGCACTCTGGCGGGACTGCCGGTGTTAAACCGGAGGAAGGTGGGGACGACGTCAAGTCATCATGGCCCTTATGCCCAGGGCTGCACACGTGCTACAATGCGGCGTACAAAGGGAAGCAAACCCGCGAGGGGGAGCAAATCCCAAAAAACGCCGCCCAGTTCAGATTGGAGGCTGCAACTCGCCTCCATGAAGCCGGAATCGCTAGTAATCGCGGATCAGCAATGCCGCGGTGAATGTGTTCCTGAGTCTTGTACACACCGCCCGTCAAGCCACCAAAGGGAGGGGCGTCCGAAGTCGCCGTGCTAACCCCGCAAGGGGAGGCAGGCGCCGAAGACGAAACTCCTGATGGGGACTAAGTCGTAACAAGGTAACCGTAGGGGAACCTGCGGTTGGATCACCTCCTTTCTAAGGAGTGGTCTGCCGGGCAACCGGCACCTCCTACAGGCCCACATCCGAACCGGCCTCTTCCACACTGTCGGATTGATTATCTCACCCCTGGAGGCTTCCCCTCCAGGGGTTTTTTCTGCGCCGCGGAAGTTGCTGTAGCATCAACTGAGCCATGCCGGGAAAATCTACATGAGCCAAAACAGCTTTAGCAGTGGATTCGGGTTCGGTTGTGGTTGCGTTTTCGGCGTTATCGCAGCATTACTCGCGGCACTGATAGTTCTCGGCTTATTTCTCGCCTCTGGTCATCAACACCGAAGCAGGCACGTGAATCACGCCTCTTGAGTCCTGTCTGATGGTCGGAGACTGGCCGTGCCGTCGAGTTTGCCAATACCGCGACCTTTTTTGAAATGGGCGGGTGGGAAGGGGCAGCTGGCCGACATTCTGCTCCAGCACCGTCCCGCTCGTTTCCAGACGTATCACGAACCCTTCCTGGGTAGCGGGGCGCTTTTCTTCCGACTGTACCGGGAGGGTCTGATTCACCATGCGATGCTCTCCGACATCAATCGGGAGCTGATAGACACCTACCTGGCGGTGCGCGATCACGTCTGCGAAGTGATCCGTATCCTGGCGGAGTATCCCTATCAGCGAGACTTTTATTACCAACTGCGGGACAAAGACCCTGCCACTCTGAGTTTGCCGCAACGTGCTGCACGCATGATTTACCTGAACAAGACGGGTTACAATGGCCTGTACCGCGTCAATCGCCAGGGCAAATTCAACGTTCCATTCGGACGGCATAAGAATCCGAAATATCTCGACGAAGAAAACCTGCTGGCCGTTTCTCGGGCTTTGCAGGATGTGCAAATTTATTGTGCAACGTTTGAATGTGTGCTGGAGTGGGCTCGACCGCAGGATTGGGTCTATTTCGACCCGCCATACGCGCCAGTTTCGGCGACGGCCAGTTTTACCGCGTACCATGCCGGCGGCTTTGGTAGCGAACAGCAGACGCAATTACGCGACCTGTGTCTGCAGCTGTCTGCGCGAGGTGTTCTGGTGATGGTGTCAAACTCCGATACGCCATTGGTGCGGCAACTGTATGGGCAGTGGCCTTTTCAAATCGAAACCGTGGGCGCCAGGCGAGCCATCAATTGCCAGAGCGACAAACGCGGTCAGGTGAACGAACTGCTCATCACCAACTACGGTCGGTAGCCGTCCGGTCAATTTTGTTTGGCGAAGGAAATTTGTCACTTCAAAGCGTCGGCTTTCGTTTTTAAGGTTGAGCAACACCGGAGCATCGCTGCGGGCACGGTGGTCCGCGGCAGGCGTTGGGAAATCGGCCTGTGGTGGGATTACTCGCAGCATGAACGGAGGAACTTATCGTGCATCTGGTGCTGATCGAAACCTCCGGGAATCAGGCCTACATATTCGCCACCAACAAGTTGCGCGAGAACGTTGGCGCCTCCGAGTTGACCTACCGTGCGGGCACAGGGTGGGTGCTGAAGGCAATAGAGGAATTGGGCGAGCCTATCCTGCGCGGTTTGCCAGAGCAGGTCTCCCCGAAGCAGATTCGCGGTCATTTGCAGAATGCGAACCTGAACCGACCGATCGAATCGGGCGGAGCTTTTGAGGTGATTGTGGCGGCGTCGGGCAAGGCGCTGGTGCTGGTGAATAACTACGACCAGGGACGGCAGTTGGTGTCGCGGGTGACGTGCCGGGCTCTGGAAGAAGCTCCCGGCATGGAAGTCTGGGGCGTTGTGTCGCGCGAGTTTGACCTCGCCAGTGTGTCCATTCATGATGTCATCAAGGAGGTGCATCGGGAGTACGAGTTGGTGCGCTCGCGGCTCCCGAGCCCGCAAACCCGCTTTCAGCGCCTGCCGATCGTCATGGATTGCGGCACCAGCGGCTTGCCCGCAGCCAGGTGGGACAATAGCGGTCGCGATCCCGGCCCCCGCTCGGCCATGTCGTTCGCAAAAATACAAGTTGCCTCTGTTGGTCTAGAGCGTATTCGCCAAATAGTGCCCCAACAATACAAGCTCCCTTATTCTCCCGACGATCTGGAAGACCTGGGCTGCGACTGGCTTGCGGTGATCCACGCCGACGGCAACGGGTTGGGGCAAATCTTCCTGAATTTCGACGGATGTGTCCAATCCTCCGAGGGAAAACCATCCTCGGCGTGGAATCGAGCATACATTCAGCAGCTACGCGATTTCTCGCTGGCGCTGGACGAATGCACCGAGCAGGCCTTCATTCAAGCACTCGGAACTTTGAGATCCCGTAAGGGACGGTTACCCATCGTGCCGCTAGTGCTCGGCGGCGATGACTTGACGGTGGTCTGCGATGGCCAGCAGGCGTTGCAGTTTACGGTCGAGTTCCTCCAGGCTTTCGAGGAAAAAACTCAGAATAATGCGGCAATCAAAACAGTTCTCAGTAGCGCCCCAGAGCAGTTGCCGATGCACGGTTTGACCAGCTGCGCGGGCGTGGCGATTATCAAACCCCACTTCCCGTTCTTTGCCGCCTATGAGTTAGCCGAGTCGCTGTTGAAATCTGCCAAGAAGCATAAGCCGCTGTCTGCCATTGATTTTCACATCCTTTACGATGCCAGCAATCCCGACCTGGAGCGGATACGCAAGGAATGGACGCTGGACGGGGAAACCACGTTGCTGACCGCGCGACCTTATGTCGTGACTAAAAACGCTCAGGTTGACTCGCGGCGGCACTGGTCAAAATTGGAGCAGCGCATCGAAGCGGTTCGCGCAAAAGACCTGGAAGAAAATCGGCGGAAGTTACCCAACAGCATGTTGCACGAGTTGCGGGAAGGATTGTTCCTGGGTCGGCAGCAGGCCGATTTCCGGTTGAAGCTGGTTTTGCCCCGTTATCGGAACCAGGGTTTGGACAAACTGCTGGGTGATGATAACTCGCTCTTCTGGAGCGAAATCGTCAAAGACGAAAGCAAAAATAAAGAAATCACGATCTACCGCACGGCCCTACTGGATGCTATGGATGCGGCGGAGTTTTGGGATTGATCGCAAAAGTGGATAACATCCAGGAGTGATGCTTATGACTTGGCCATTGCCACAGCGCTTTCACATCCATCTGACCATGCTGAGCGACTGGCATGTCGGCTCCGGCACAGGCCGGCCAGGCAACATTGACCGCCTTATTCTGCGGGACAGTGACGGCTTGCCGTTTGTGCCGGGCAAAACGTTGCACGGCATTTGGCGTGACGCCTGCGAATTACTGTGCCGGGGACTGGACAATGGGCAGATCGGCGGTTGGTCGAAATTGGTGGATTATTTGTTCGGCAGCCAACCGGCGCTGGGACGGCAGGATCCGAATGGCCGGCATCGGGATCCGAATCAGAAACCATTGCCTGCCACTGTACAGATTCGCGCAGCGCACGTTCCTTCTCCGTTGCGTGAAAAGTTAAAGGGCGCGGACCGGCGGCTGGTGCAAGCGATGACGTTTATCAAACCTGGTGTGGCCATTGACAGCCGCAGTGGTTCAGCGAAGGCCGACTATCTTCGCTTTGAGGAGATGGCCCGTGTCGGTACGGTGCTCGAAGCGGAATGCAGTTTGAACGTGCCGGATTCCTTACGCGAAGCGGCCAGTGCGTTGTTGCTGGCCTCGGCGAAATTGGTGGAACGGCTCGGCGGCAAACGCCGTCGCGGCCCGGGGCGCTGCCGACTGGAAATTCTGCAAGCCGATGAGGCGAGGGCCATTCAGTGGCTAAAGCAAAATCCGGACGCTCCGGACTGGCCAGTGGATATTGTTGAGCAACCCATCTCCGTGATGACATCGCAACCTGCCGCTGCCGGCGATTTGTGGATGATCGTACCACTGAAACTGATCCTGCACGGACCGCTTGCGGTCGCCTATCGCGTCACGGGCAATGTCGTCGAGTCGCTCGATTATCTGCCAGGCTATTATTTGCTGCCGCACATCACGCGCGTTTTCCCAGAGTTACGGGCCGCAGTGCCGGCTGGCGATGTCGTGGTTCTGCCGGCATATCCGGAAGTGGCTGGCGAACGCGGCGCGCCCGTGCCCCTGGCTCTGTTTGCGCCGAAAGCTGGCCATGGCCTGAGCAAGCCGGAAGAGGTGGTTAACCGTCTCATCGAAACCGGCCCGGGCGGGGGCGCTCAGCTCAAACAAGTGCGCGAAGGTTATCTCGCACCTGGTCAGCCGACCGAGCATGTCAAGGCGAAGAAGGTAATGTTGACCCATAACAGCGTGTTTGATGACTATCAGCGTCCCTCGGAAGAAACCGGCGGCGTTTACAGTTACGAGGCGATCGCTCCCGAAGTGGTGCTGCGCAGTGAATTGCGGCTACGTCGCGGTTGGGCGGAGCAACTGGCCGCGGGCGATCCCAATTGGTACCGCAAACTCAGCGGGATTGTTTCACTGGGACGGTCGAAAAAGGATGATTATGGCGAGGTCGAATTGCAGGCAGAATCGCCCCACGAGTTGTCGGTCAGTATGCCTGAGCTGTCGGGCAAGCAGTTGTTCGTTTGGCTGACTTCGGACACCTTGGTACGCAACGAACAATTGCGCCTGGAACCCACGCCGGAAATGCTTGGTCGAGAACTGAGCCGGCGATTGGGCGTAACTTTGCAAGTGCGCTCCAGCAATGGACAGGGATTGCTGGATGCCCTGGTGCGTGTGCGGCGCTTGGAAGCGTGGCATGTCGGCTGGGGGCTGCCGCGACCTTCGCTGGTCGCATTGCAAGCAGGTTCTTGCGTGGTTTTTGAGATTCAGCAGGGCACGCTCAATCCACAGCAACTCAAACAACTCGAAGCCAGCGGGATCGGCGAACGCACGGCAGAAGGTTTCGGCCAGGTGTGCTTCAATCATCCGCTGCTGACGCAACGGTTCGAGGACCTAACCAAGGACCAGAAATCCGCCGCGAACCCAGCGCAGACTAATGCCACACCGCCAAAGTTGTCGCAGAAGGATGCCGGCTTCGAGTTTGCCCGCCTGATCGAACGCGAATGCTGGAAACAGGAAATCCGCCGTGCTTGCCTGGCCATCGCTGCCGATGCGAAGCAACGCAAGCAACTCCTCGACTGGTCTGCTGCGAGTAAACAGGGCGAGCCGCCTATGAGTCAACTCGGCGGCCTGCGTGGCCAGTTAGCGCAACTTCGGTCGGTGAACGACCGTGCCAAGGTTCTCGATTGGCTCGATCATTTGGCTAACAACAAACGCCGCAGTGAGAAATGGCCGTCTATCAGCAAAGTGCGTGAATTCATCGAAAAAGACGAGCGCATCTGGCAGGAGATACGGACCAACGATTGGCCGACTTTGACCGAGGATGCAGCGAAGCATCTCCATCAGGAGTTGTGGGCCTTTGCCGTGCGGACGTTTTTCGACGCCTGTATCCGCGCGCACAAACGCGAACTGGAAGAACGCCAATCTTAGAGCGAGGGAACATCATGGCACGCGTGATTTCAGCCCGCCTGCATCTGCAAGGAACACTGGTCGCTACGACACCGCTGCATGTCGGCGGTTTCGGCGAAGATGTGGACACCGATCTGCCGCTGGCGCGCAATGGTCGCGGCGACTGGTATGTGCCCGGCACGAGTCTGGCTGGGGCCTTGCGCCAGTGGTGCGAACAGCGATTCGGCAAGGAGTTTGTCCGAAGCCTTTGGGGCTTTCAGGAAAGGGACGAAGGTCGTGCGTCCTTTGTTGTAATAGAAGATGCTTCCATCGAGAATGCAGGCTCGATTCTGGACGAAATCCGCGACCACGTGGGCATTGATCGCAAATGGGGCTGCGCCGCCGAACACATCAAGTTTGATCGGGCCATCTTACCCCGTGGCACGCGACTGCGCTTCTGCCTCACCGTGGAAGTGGCCAGTGATGCGGACCTGAACCAGGTATTGGCCATGCTCGCTCATCTCAAAAGCGCTCTCGAGAACCAGCAAATCCGTCTGGGCGCGGCCAAAACCCGTGGCCTGGGGCGTGTTAAACTGGAGAACGGCCAAATTCGCAGGTTCGTTTTCAACACCCGCGACGGCCTGTTGGCTCTGCTAGAAAATTCCCAAGGGCAAACGATTGATGTGGACGAACTCGCCAAGGCCCAGCAGTCTCTCCCGCTGAACGCGCCATCCAGCTTATCTGTCACTATCAAATGGGAACCGGTCGGGCCGCTGATGGTCAAATCTGGATACGAACGCGTCGCTGCCGATATGGTGCCCCTGGTCAGCGGTGTCAACGGCCAGGTAGCGCTGGTGCTTCCTGGCAGTTCGATCAAAGGTGCATTGCGCAGCCATGCCGAGCGCATCATTCGCACCTTGCTGGATCGGGACGTGAGCCCACGGCACAGACCAAACGGCAATGGGAGCGGGAGCTTCGATCCGAAACAGTGGTTTCTGCGAGATGTAGAAGTTTCGCTGATTACGGAGCTCTTCGGTGAGCGAGGCAAACGCGTCAAAGACGACAAAGCAACGTGGCTTCCCGGTCTGGGTGCTCTGGCAGTGGATGACTGTTTCGGCACGCAGTACCTTGGCCGCGACCAATGGCGCGCCATTGAGTCGGCCCAGGATGATGCCGCCATGCGCGAAGCGCTGGCCAAGGCTGGTCTGCAAACCTGGCAGGAAGCTTATCATGTCGCCGTTGATCGCTGGCTCGGCTCCGCTGCCGAGAGCATGCTTTATACCGTACTGGAACCACATCGCACTGCCTGGGAACCGATTCGCTTGGAGATCAATTTCTACCGTCTGCCTCAGGACAAGCAACTGGCGGCCGCCGCTCTGTTATTGCTGGTGTTGCGCGACCTGGCCCAGGACCGTATCCCCCTGGGTTTCGCCACACATCGCGGCATGGGTACCATTCGCGTCACCAACGTGTCCTTCGCAATCAATACATTGGATGGCACCCTGGCTAAGCTCGCCCAGGTGCGCCTTGAGAATGGCCAGTTGCTCAACGTGCCGGAGGAAATCAAGCAAGCCTGGCAACAATGGATCCGCCAGGCTCGGCAGGGTTCCCAAAATCAAGGAGCGACCGCATGAGCACAGAACTCCATAGCTATCGCCGAGTTGGTTTATCCTTGCAGGAAGCAAGTCAGGCTTTTGCCGCTGTCGCGGAGGGACTGCCGGCAATCGCTATCCTGTACACGCCGGAAAAATGCCATCTGGCCCGCTTTGCTGATGGCCAATTTATGAATGTCCAGGGGCAACCCTTTGATATTTCACGCGTCTATGAGGCCCGCATCTTCAACGAGAACGCGGAGCTGCGCTGGCTCAACGATCCGGGTCCAGCGAAACAACACCGGTCAGTAATTCTGGCGGGATCCGACCTGGCACACAAACTCGCGGATAGATGGGAAAAACCGCAGAAAACCGCCACTATCATCCACACCTTGAAGCAGACCTACTTACTCTGGGGCCAGGGTACAGGCGAAACTTCTAACGGTTGGAGTACGCTGGCCATGGCTCGTGTCGGCGCCTTGCAGGTGCCTGTTCCGAATGTGCCGGACAAAGCCAACGTGCTTCTGCATAGCATCGAATACCTGGAAGAGCGTGATCACGGAAATGTAGTCGTGTTCGACGAACGCCTGATCGGATTGAAAATCGACTCCAAGTCTGAGGAACCCAACTAAGGAGATATGCCGTGGCTGAAGGTAAACTGCGAGTCGCCAAGAGCGGAACCGTGGTGTTGGACTATACGAACCAGAAGGGTAATCAGGTCACCTATCAGATTCCACAAGGTCAGCTTTCCGCCGAGTTGCAAGAAATGCGTCAGGATCCGCGGAAACTGCAACAACTTAATGGCCTGGAAGTCGAGTTCGACCTTGAAAGTGGTGCGGTCAAACGTGTCCGCCGAAAAGGGCAAACATTCGTACCGCCGACCGGCGCGTCCGCAGCATCCCCGCGGGCGGGAAGTAGTTCCCACCCAGCCGTCAGTACTGGCGGTTCTCGTGTCGCTCAACCCCAGCCAGCGACAGGAGCAGGCTCCAGGTCTAATCCACGGGGCGACTTCCATAACCCCTATAACTTCGTTCCCGCACCGCCTCGGAAAACGGATGATCCTGACTTGGGTGACCACGAGCCGGTCGGTCACCACCGTTTGTTCCCAGATCGTTATACTGGCGTCATTCGGGTCAAGATGACGGCCATTACGCCCCTGTTGCTCCCCGACGCCGCCAACGCTACCGACATTGACGACGGTCATAAGAGCTTTCCCGTGCGTCTCGACACCGACGGCAAACCCTATATCCCGCCGACCTCTATCAAGGGAATGCTGCGTTCGGCTTACGAAGCGATTACTAATTCCCGCCTGGCCGTATTCCCGGGACATGAAGCCAGCGGTAGTCGAGATGCGACGGGGCATGGTGCCCGCTTGGCTTTTCGACGACCAGCACGCATCGAAGTGGTACCAGCCCGTGTTGAAGAATGTGAAGAAGACCGCGTTGTCATTCGCGTCCTTTCCCAACTCTGGCTCAGGTCAGCGGCAAAACTGCCTCGTTATGAACAACGCCCTCAGCGCAATGACCGTAGGAAAGGAGAGAGCCGGGCCGCTTTGCGCTATCCTGATAATTCTCTCCCGGAGAATGGCGATCATGTCCTGGTACGGGTAGAGGGTAATGGTCGGGTGTCTGAGATAAAGCGCTATACGGAACGTACAGTTCCTCAAGGTTACTATGAGGGATGGGTGCTTATCACTGAGCCTGACATTAACACTAAGCGCTACGAGCGGGTCTTCGTGGTCACCGATAGAGACCGCTTGCTGGTCCTCACAAATGAGGAAGCCCAGCGAATAAGGCGACTCTGGACCGAATTGATCGAGAACTATCAGCAAACTCACGTAAAGGACTTGGAACAACGGCGTATAAGAGGAGAAAACCCAACTGACTATCTAGGAAACGAACCGGGAAGAACCGCATGGTCTCGACATATATGGGATAAAGAATACCTCAAACTTAAGCCTGGAACGCTTTGCTATGTTCGCCTTGAAAACAACTCCAGGATTAGTGGTATCTATCCTGTAACAATTTCCAGGGATCTTTATTCTGTTTCCCCACTTTCCCTGGTACCCCCATCCCTTCGACCAGCGACTCAGATCAAGGAACTTTCTCCGGCGGATCGCGTTTTTGGTTGGGTCAATCAGGAAGGTAAAGGAGCCTATCGCGGCCATCTGCGTATAGGTCCGATAACGTGCCAAACCTCTCCTGAAAAAGCCATCGAATGGTTCAACAAACAGAAGCGCAACCTGTATGGCGAAGAGGCAAAACGAGAGCCTGGCCTGCCGCTGGCCATTCTCGGACAGCCGAAACCGCAACAGGCACGCTTCTATGTCGCGGCCAGTCCCGATGGTGAGGCCCAGAAGGACGGCTTAGATAAGGAGAAAGCTGGCTACTCTTCCGGCAAGGGTCTGCGAGGCCGAAAGGTTTATCCCCATCATAAACTGCCTGAGCGATATTGGGACAATCCGATGGTAGATCGCACCCAGCAGGCAATGGATGGGAAATATTTCCAGGAATATCGCCGGCCTATGCTCAACGGTCAGGAGCAGCGCGACGATCAGAATCGTTCTATTCAGGGCTGGGTGAAACCGGGCACCGAGTTCACTTTCGATATCCATATCACCAATCTGTCTAAGGTCGAACTCGGAGCATTGCTCTGGTTGCTTAGTTTACCTAAGGAACACTACCACCGTTTCGGCGGCGGTAAGCCACTGGGCTTCGGTAGCGTTTACCTGGAAATCGACTGGACTAACACCAAAGTTGGCAATGGCGCCGCCTGGAAGAATGCTTATGAAAACATGGACAACACACTGAATGACGTGCTTAGTGATCAATCTGCAGGTGGAATTATCCAGACATTTCAAGACGCCGTCAAGCGGGTCTGTGGACAGAATAAGGCATTCGACGAAGTGCCGTTTATCAAGGCCTTTCTACGGATGGCCAAAGGGTTCGACGACAGCTTACCTGTGCACTATCCCCGCAGTCAACGAGAACCAAATCCTGAAGGCCTGGCTTACGAATGGTTTGTCGAGAATGAACGTGTCCAGCAGGGCCGGATACAACATGGCTACGCGCTGCCCAATCTGTCGGAAGACACGGGCTTACCAATCCTAAAGCGTCGTCAATCGACCCCGCAGCAGGGCCGACGTCACGGCGGCCACGATCGCAGGTAAAGTTATTTTGACCAGCGCTTCAGAGGATGACGCATGTCCACGCGCAACCTTGGTATGGTCCTGCTTGCCAGCGAACAGCTCTGGCCCAATATCCAGAGTCTGGTGCATTGGCGTGACCAACTAAAGTGCGTCTGTATTTACTACACAGACGATCAACGGCGTTCGAAGCAACCGGCTCTCAGGCTCAAAGAGTTTTGCGAAAAATATATCAGAGACGCCACTATTGTTATGCCTCACTCACCACTAGGGATGCAACCTGCTGATGTTACTAAGCAACTAGGGAACTGGATACAGCATTTCGATGGATTAAAATGGATTCTTAATGCTACCGGTGGAACGAAACTTATGACCGCGGGCGTCCTGCGTTTGACCGGAGAACCGGGAGTTACGGTGGTGTACAAAGAATTGACGTCAGGATAGTTTGAATTGTTGCGTGATCGGGATGGCAGAGCTATCATGGCACAACCGCTTAACATACCACCATATGAGACCGATGCTGTACCCGTAAGCACGTTGTTGGAGACTTTCTGGGGAGGCGAAGGCTGGCAAGTGGATGTGGGCATGTCACCCAGGCAGTTGCCGGTCGTGGACATTATCCGCGTGGCTGCGGAAAATCAATGGAACTGGTCAACGGCTTTCCGGGCATGCGGTATCTATAAAGAGAAGAAGCAACCTGGTTTCCTTTTTGAAGAACTGGTGGCCGCCATCTTGCTGGAAATGGGTGTTGATAATGTGATGCGCAACGTTTTACGCAAGTCTGTTCAAGGAGGCGTCGTTCAGGAGGTGGACATCGTTGCTAATCACGGTGGTCGCTTGAATATTGTTGACTGCAAACTGCGGGCTTGGGAAGACGAAGCACGCGATAAGGTGGAAAGCATTACCTCGCAGCTGCGCCAGGCAGCCCACACGCGCCGAGAACTGGGTGGATTGGGGGCTCGCCTCCTCCTGCTGCGACCTAATCGTTCTTTGAACGAAACAGAACATCAGTTGGCGGAAGCTTATCAACTTGAGGTAATAGATGCTCAGGAATGCTCTACCGTCATTACAAAACTGGCCCGGTTTTTCGGTATCAACCAACTCAATGAAACCCTCCAGCAGGCAGAGAAAATAATTGATGAAGCAGTCAGAAAAAGTCTAGTCCCGCGCCTCGGAGCGGCATCACCCTTGATCGAGATGTGCGAACGGGCATCTGAAATAAGTCAAATTATAAATCTGGACACATTATCTGAAAACATCGCACGAGAAGGTGGAAAACAATGGGTTGCCTATTTTTGTCCCCCAGACTTGGTCTTTATTCGCTGTAAATGTGCGGCAGAAATAACTACAGATGCGATCCAACAAAGGGTCGAGCATATATTTAGCAAATGGTCGCATGGCCCGTGTAGAATCGAACGATCCACTTCACAATCTACCTGTTATATCTTTATTCGGGCCGATGTACCCTTTCAGTATGGTCAGATTAGTGATGAATTGCAGCAATATGTTGGCCGTTCGCTATTCAACAGCTAGTATGAACGTTTGCCGATCACGGCATAAGACAATCTTACAATCGATAAGTTTGCTCGACATCAAGACGAACTTGAAAGATGTATGGAACACGAGGAGAAGACGGCTATGAATGCGGATAGCTTCATGAATTTCATATGGGGGAAGATCGTTGGCGGCACCTGGCGGGGGTATATAACTAATTTTTACTTTACGTTGTGCGGAGTCCCCGCAGGAGAACTGCTCCGTGCACTTCTCACAGGCCAGTGGTGGCCCTGGTATGCGTGGGCATCCGCCGTCGCTGTTCTGCTCGTGCTGGGTATCCTCTTGTTCTGGTGGCATTACAAATATCGGCCCCGCTATCACATGAGGGCGGACATCACGATTGATCGCTCGGAGCAGGAGATCGCACAAAATGCTCGCCGCGGACTGATCGCTCTTGTCTCCATGTACACACCGCAGCATGGTTCTGCTGCCTACCCCTTGTCACCGGAGGAGCGGAACCAGGCCCTGGAGCTGCGCGACTACAAAAAGCTGGACATACGCAACTCCAACCTTGCTCCTCTGTTGAAAGCGATCGAAAGCCATCAGTCGCAATTACAGTATTGCTGGCTGATCAGCACCCTTTCCAGCCAGTCACATCAGGGGTCGGACCGTTCCGCCCGCCTGGTGGAACAATATTTCAAGGACCAAGGCTTATCCTGCCAATTCTTTCATGAATCTATCCCCCAGGAGGATGACGCTCTCCTTTTGCGTAAAGTCAAGGAGTTGGTAGAGCGACTTTTGCAAGGAGCAGTGCAGGACTATGGACTTTCTGAAAAAGAAATTATTTGTGACTGTACCGGGGCCATACGCGCTATGCAATTGGGAGTCGTCTTCGCCTGCCTCGATGCGGAGCGAGACGTGCAACTCATGGGGACACATTATGATGCTGCCGGGCGCCCCAGGGGGGAATTGTTCCGGATTCGCATCCATTTTGAACCCGACCTGCGTCTGGTTTCTGCCTGAGTTAAAGACAACCAAGGTGTGAGAGGAAGTTGATCCAGGAGGCTAGCCATGAGCCAGCAACTCTTCGTTTTGGTAGCTTCAGAACAGGCAGTGGCCAGTCTGCCGCCGGTGTTGGAAATGGCCCGGCCAGGTGACCAGGTGGTCTGGCTGGAGAGTAGAGAAGCCCGTCAAAATAACTGGGCCTCTGGCGCCTGCGAAGTCCTCCGCCGATATGGCTTGAAGGTCCTGGAGCCCATCCCGGTGTACGACATCCACGATCCTTTCGCCATCGCTCAGGCTTGTACCCCTCTGGTACAGGCCTGTGCGGCCGCTTGTCTGTCTTAGCGGAATTAGTGACGGCCACTCCACCGTTACGTAAACGGTAAGGAGTGGAGCCTGGTATAGCACTGGTTACGGGCAGGGCGACGCTGGGGTATGGGATTGTGAGCCTGTCTGAGTAGTTCGGCGAGAAGGCGACCGTGGCGAACGAAACGGCCAGTGCGAAAGCACTAATCATATACAAAGGGAGCATCGACTCCTTAGCAGGTATCCACAAGCCAACCGAGGACAGATAGGAGGGGTTATGCCGCAGTTATCGCTGAAAACGATCCTGGCGTATCTGGACGATGCTTTGGAAGCGCGGATCTTGCGAGAGGTCGGCGAGGAGATAGCCCGCAGCCCGGAACTGCAGGAACTGGTGGCCCGGATTCATCGAGTAACGCGGCGGCGCTCGGCATCAGGTGAAGGCGAGTCGGGAGAAGAGCCGGTTCCCGCGACGGTGCTGGCTCAGTATCTCGAAGGCAATCTGCCGCCGGAACAAGCGGCTGAGTTGGAACGACAGTGTATAGAAAGTGATGCGTTGCTGGCGGAGGTGGCGGTGTGTCATCAGTTATTGCACGGCGGATTGCTGCTGGACGCGTCGCGGATTCCACCGAGTGCCTATCAGCGAATGTATGGCTTGCTCGAGGGAGAGAGCGCAGCGCGACAGACTCGCCCCGTCCTGGTGGTCCGTCGAGCTGACACGTCGCGCGAGGTAGCGCTCCTGCGGGACGAGGAGCAAGCACTGTTGCTAGGGTTGCCCGCGATATCCAGCGGCCCGTGGTCTCGGCGATTGGTACCGGTTACTGTGGCGGTGGTGCTGTTGTGCGGGCTGGCAACTTCGCTGTATTTTGCGTTAGTCCGCAGTACCGCCGTAAGCACTGTGCCGGGGGAAGTGGCTGCGGTTACGGTTCGTGAGTCATCCACTGGAGCCAAGCCAGCCGAGCCGAGTGCGGCAAATTTACCGACACCGCATCCGGAGTTTGTGCCAGATGCGCAACAAAGTCGCCGGCTGGCAGGATGGTTGATGCTTTTGCAAACACTGATAGGGCAGGGTTCGCTGTGCCCAGCTTGCTTGACAAGTCTCTTGGTAAGCGAACTGGAGCTGGAAAGTACAGCGTCTGCGCCGCTGGAAAAGAAAGGGAGGGTATCAGAAACGCCAGCCGATGTCGTTCCGCCAGGAGTCGAAAGATTGCCGCAGGAGTGTGCCCCACGGGAAGTGTCGGACTTGTTCGGCGTGGTGGTGCCTCCAGTGAGTGATGGGCGACCGCTGGCGACATTAGCTGCCTCCGGTGTTGGCGAGACGTTGTTGTGGTGGTGGAGCGCGGACGGCAAGCAGGCACGGCTCGTGAAACCACAAGAACGATTGCTGGCCGGGAGTCGGCTTCAGGCCTGGCCAGGCTACCGTGCCAGCTTGCGTTTGGACAGTGGCGTGCAGGTGGAACTTGTCGGCAACGTGCCGGAAATATACCCGGAGCCGACACTGGATTCCGTCTGCCAGCTGCTGACGCCGCAACCGCCTTATGATGGCGATTTGCTCCTGGAACGTGGCTGGTTTATCATCACGGGGCGCAAAGACGGACCGACGCGGTTGCGTTTGCGCATTGCTGACGAAGTTTGGGACATGTATTTGCCTTCGGGCGCACCTCGAGTGCTGGTAAGCGTGCAGAAGCGACTGCAGCGCGGTCAAGAACCGTTGCGTTCGCAACTGGCTCGGGAATTCTGGACGTTGGAAAGTGGTCTGGCATGGCGGCGAACGACTGTGGAGGGCAGCTCGCAGACTTTCTCTGTCTTTTGGCACTCGCACGTGTTGGCGGAATTGCTGGACCCGGAATCGCAACAACCGGCGCCGGTAATCGTTCCCGCAGCACAACCGCCGCTCTGGCTGGACAGGCCGGCTAAGCTCCTACCAGCACTGCGGGATGGACTATTGAACTTTCAGCGGGCAGTGTATCAGCGTGCGGTCGAAAATCCTACACAACCGCTTGCGGGAGCCCGCCAGGCACTCATCGAGGAACTCGATAGTAACCAGCGGTATGAAGCTCGGCTAGCGGTGTTTGCCTTGGCCGCCAGCGATCAGCTCGACGAGTTGCTCCGTGTCCTGGATAACCGTCCGCAGGCTGACATTCGCCTCGCGACGCGCGAAGCGTTGCACTTCTGGCTGGGTCAGTATCCCGATCGAGCCGAGCGCCTTTTGAAATTGGCCGGCGAGCAATCTGCCTATACTGCTAACCAAACCAGGCTGCTGCTCGAATTGCTGCGCGGTTACCCCGCGGCGGAACCGAATGTAGCCGAGCGGTTGTTACAAATTATGCTCAATGAAAACAGGCCGGCCTTGCGTTACCTGGCCTGGGCCAACCTCCGCGAACTCTATCCGCATCTCAAGGACAACTACTCGCCGGATGTTGGTCGCGATGCCAGAGAAAAAGCTGTGTCGGCTATCCGCAATCAATTGCGTTAGCCGCACAAGCACGACCAAGCTACTCCCATGCAAAAACTGCAGGTCATGGCAACCGGCAGAGTAAACATCCAGGAGAGGATGATGCTGGCGATGATCCCCGGCTGACCACGCCCAGTCAGGCAAGCCAGACCGAACAGGCTACCGCCGCTTACGTGTGTGGTCGAAACCGGCAAGCCGTACCAACTCGCCAGTAAAACCAAGCTGCTGGCAGTCAGGTTAGCCGTGAAACCCTGACCGGCGTTCATGGGAGTAATCTTGTGGCTGAGAGTTTCAGCGACACGCTCGGCCATAAGCCAACCGCCTGCAGCCATTACCCCTGCCACTATCAGGAGGGCCAGTGAAGGTCGCGCCTGGAACACGGGGGAAATGATCAACAGAGCGGCGATTTTCGGCGTGTCGTTCCAGCCGCGGGCAAAGCTCACCAGGCCCGCTGACAGATAGTGCAAGGCTGTCAGGACTTTTTCCGCTGGCAACCCCAGTAACCGACCGGCATAAATCTCGCGGCACTGGCTCGTGCTTGCCACCCGAATCTCCAGCGGCACAGTGCGAACCAGTGCAGCCGCCTCCGCCGGCAATAATTCCACCGAGCTTTTACCGACGCAAACACAACTCTGCTTAATGATGCCCAACCGATGTCTTCCCCAGCGAAAAAGCGGATAAAGTGACAGGGTAATGATCATAGCCAGAATGGGGCTCAGCAATAACGGCAAGAGAAAAGCCCTGACCAGTTCGCCCCATTGCAAGTGAGAGGCCCTGGTCAGTCCGGCCCCGATGAGCCCGCCGATGAACGCATGGGTAGTGGATACCGGCATGCCAAGCCGCGTTGCCATCGCCACCGTCGTTGCCGCAGCTAACCCTGCCACGACCACCAAGGTAGACATCTGCCAGGCCGGCTGGGCGAGCAAACTGCGGCCAGTAAAGCGCGACAACAAATCTTGCCCGAGCCAGACGGCTGCGATGCCTCCTAAGCCAGTGGCAAGAGTACCCCACGCCAGTGCCCGACGGTAGTCCGTAACGCCGGCGCCCAGCAATGTGGCTACGCCCTTGAAGTTGTCATTGGCACCGTTGACCCAGGCTAAGAAAAGCACGCTTATCAAGATGATCAGCACATGCTCGACTTCCCTTCGCTGCAGAAATTACCGGTAAATTCTGTCAAGGAACCGAAAGCAGCGGACGAGTATCGCCCACCAGTTCCAGCAGACCCTGCAGGGGGATTTCTACCCAATCCGGTCGGTGATTCAATTCGTAGGCAAGTTCGTACGCCGCTTTTTCCAGCAGGAAGACGGAAAGGAGCAAATGCACATCAGCGGTTCGGGTCGGCAGTAAACTGGTGATGCGCGGAGTTTGCAGGTATCCGCGCAGGAAGCTCGCTGACGTCTCAACATACCATTCCCGCAACCAGCGGCCGATACGTTCGCGCTGGACATTGCTTAAATTGCTAGGCAGGCTTCGCCACGTGCTCGCCACAGCGTAGTGGAAAGAGCGAAACATCCCGGCCACATCGCGCAGGGGACAATGTTTAGCACGACGTTCGGCAAGTGGCCGGGCCGGTTCGCCTTCGAAATCCAGAATGACGAAATCATCTTCCGTACACAGTACCTGTCCCAGATGATAATCACCGTGAATGCGAATGCGCTGGCCCTGCAGTGGTCGCTGACCGAGTTCCGAAGTACGTGTAAGCAGTCGCTCTTCGCGTTGCAATAGACGATCCGCCAAAAGAGCCACACTGGGCGGCAACTCCGATAACCGTTGCCGTAACAGGGCCAATGCCTCGCGCACTTGCCTGGAACATTGCTCGGCAATAGTTCGTTGCCAGTTGAGATCAATCGGCTCGGGTGCAAAGGACGGATGTTGGGATTTCGCCAAGGCCAGATGCAATTCCGCGGTTCGCTGGCCGAGCAGACCCATGCGGGCGGTGTAACTTCCCGCTGCCGCAATAGATCGCTCGCCGTCTGGGGCTTTGCTAAACGATTCTTCGGGCCTATCACCCATCGCCAGCTGCAGCAGAAGGGACAAGAGGTCCTCGCTGCCAACGGGTTTGCGATACTTCTCAGGTGGCCAGACGCCGACACGGTCAATTTCAGCCAGAACGTGGTCGCAAGCGGTAGCGAGTTCGGCCAGGAGGCATGTCCAGGCATCGCCACGATTTGGCCGGTAACTGGTCATCATAGCCAGTGTAGTCACCTGGCCTAGGGAACCGACTTCTGCGGAGACTTCGGCCTGCAATTCGGTCGGCAGCAGTTCGGCCATGTCATATTCCAGCGCTGCCAGTGCTGTTGGAATGTGGGGGAATGGCTGTTCTTCGGTGAGAAAGCGGCAGATTTCCCAGTCCGGATTAATGCCGGGTTCCAGACGGCGAAAGAGCTTGACCACGACGGTTTGACGAAGCACTGCGAGGCTCTGGCTTTGTTCGCCGGTAAAAATCGCTACGTCTATGAGAGCGAACGGGCCAGCCTGCGCCAGGGTAAATCCACGGGTGTGCGCTACCGACCAGGGTACTTTTTGATCCTGTGCTGCTGTTCCCATAATGGGTACCTGCCGCGTCAGCAATGCGACGAGTGCCAGCCAGAATTCGGGCCAGCGTGTCGTGTCAACGATCATCGCTTCATTGTCCGGCTGGGACCAGCGAAGGATCACATTTTCGGCTGAGGTTTCTAATGAAGCTGGCAGCACGGTCACCGGAAGTGTGTAGAACTCCCGGCAGCCATCGCTGTAGTTTACAGCCAGGATGAATAGCCAGAATACTTGCTCGCCATCGCGGGCAACGATACCGGTTTTCTCGGTAGCAGAGCTGCTGCCGTTGGCATTGCCCTGTGGCTTGGACCTGTGCAAAAAGGCAGATTGGCTACCGCTGGTGGTACCCTCGGCGGCGGGGCACGGGGGCAATATCAGCGAATCAACGAGGCGAACCTGGCGAATCGTTCGCGCTTTGCCGCCGAACCAGCGCTGTCGCAAGAGGTATTGCGGCAGGTGCTGCTCCATTTCCAGTGCCCAACGCTCTGGAAAATGCACCAGGTCAAGGTGCTGTGGGCATCCCTTGAGCGGCATCGGCGGTCATGCCTCCATTACGTACCTGGGCGAGTTCCGTCTCGATAGCCTGCAAAACTTGGGGAATTGCTTGTTCGAGGGGAAGTTCGAGGACGGCACCGGCCGCGGCGGCGTGGCCGCCACCGTGCCAACGCTCTGCCAACCGTGCCACATTCACTCGACCGCGCGAACGCAAGCTGACTTTTGTTCCGCCGCGAGGTTGTTCGATGAACAGCACGCCTACTTCTACACCGGCAACACTCCGTGTGAAGTTGATCAATTCCTCGGTGTCGAGCGGCTGAGCGCCTGTTTCCTGGTAGTCGGCCAGGCGCACCACACCATAACAGACGCGTTCGCCGGCAGCCAGGCGAAGTCGCTGCAAAAACAAACCCACCAGCCGCAGCCGTGCCAAGGTGTTTTGTTCGTAAATCAACTCGTACAGGGCATGCGGATCGGCACCTGCTTGAACTAACTCTGTGGCCAGGGCGAAAGTGCGCGACTCTGTGTTGCTGTGGTGAAACCATCCGGTATCCGTAGCGATGGCGACGAACAGTGCACGGGCCATACTGGGGGTCATGGGTACCTGCAACACCTGCAGCGCCTGCCACGCCAGTCGGCCCGTCGCTTCCACGCTGACATCCACCAAACGTAGTGCTCCCAGATCGTCCTGGGTTTCGTGGTGATCGAGCACGACCTTTCGCGCCGGGCTTTGCCGCACCGCTTCCGCCAGCCCGCCCAACTGCGTCCAGGTACCGGTGTCGGCGATAACGAGTAAATCCGCTTGCAGGAACCAATCTGGCACGGTCTGTCCCGGCGCTACGCTGACCCAACATTGTTCCTGGTCGAGAAAACGATATCGGTCGGGAATGGAACCCGGAACGACCAGGTGCGTTTCCTTGCCGAGACGTTGCAAGGCTAGCCGTAGGGCCTCGCACGAGCCCAGACCGTCGCCATCGGGGCGAACGTGTGTCAGCAGGACCACCCGTCGCGCCCCAAGAACCAATTCCCGCCATGCATTCCAGTCCAGCATGTTGAAACTCGCCTTTTTGGGATTGTAAGGTAATTTGCGTCGCCGTTGGCCTGAGAGAATCGTTGCAGCCAGGGCTACCACGGATTTGGCCACAGGGTAGCCAGCAGCCAGACTAGGGGCAATCCGACCATTCCCATCGCTGCCAGGCCGATCGTCCAGCTCCGCAGTGCTTCGCCTTCTGTCAAGGATGCAGCGCGACATACGACCCAGAAGCCGCTATCGTTCATCCAGGAACCGATCTTGGAGCCGCACCCGATCGCTAGCATCAGATAGACCGGATGATAACCCAGGTGCTGCGTCATCTGTTCTGCGCTCACACGCTCCGGCGAAGTAGCGATGCTCTGGGCGATAGCGGCCCGGAGCATGTCGCAGGTGGTAATCATGGCCACTGTAGCCGATCCCTGTGCGATTTTGAGCATGGCCGTCAGTCCCCATGCCAGCAGCAGCATCGGGATGCCCAGATGGTCTGCTAGCCCGCTCAGGGTCTGCCCGACACCTACCAGTTGCAACATTTTACCAAAAGCTCCGCCCGCACTGGTTACCAGCAGAATCATGCCCGCTTCGTCGAGAGCGGCAGTGGTGAACCGGCCCAGTTCTGCCCGGCTCCAATGCCGGTGCCGAATGGTCAACCACAGCGACACCAGCGCCGAGACCAACAAGGCGATGTTTCGTTCGCCCAAGAACTCAGCAAGAGAATACCAGCAGCCGACTGTCTTATCGTTAGCTGCCAGCAATCGGGTTAGCGTGGGCAGGTTGATGAGGATGAGTGGCAGCATGATCGGCAACATTGCCAGAGGCAAGGGTGGCAACTCCGCGTCGGAGCGTTGCAGTTGCATCTCCAGCGACTGGCGTTTCTGGTCGTCTTCCATCCGTACGGGAACCGGCCGCCAGCGATTCATCCAGCTACCGTAAGCGAACCCGACCAGCGCCAGCGGTGCCGAAACCAGAATGCCCATGCGAATCGCCAGGCCCAAATCCACGTCCAACCGCGCGCTTACCACCAGGGGGCCCGGAGTCGGTGGCACCAGCGAATGGGTAATGCTGGCGCCGGCCGCTACTGCCATGATGTAGGTCAGATACTGCTGTGGTTGGCGTAAGGCCAGCGCCATGACCAGCGGGGCCATGATCAGAAAAACCGTATCGAAAAACACAGGAATGCCGAGCAAAAAAGCCGCTGCCAACAGCGCCAGCGCAGCTCTTTCGTGCCCGAACATCCGCACACTGCTGCGAACAATGCGTTCAGCAGCACCGCTTTCAGTCATAATTCTGCCAACGATTGTCGCCAGGGCAATGACAATGCCGATCGAACCCATGGTCTCGCCGAACCCGCGCGCGACTTCTGCTGGTACACCTTCCGGTGCCAGCCTTAGTTTGCCCGACACTTCGTCGCGACGATACACCACTCGCGGCGAGAGGAGACCAACCAGCAAGGCCACCATCAGCAATGCCAGAAACGCATTGAGTCGCCAGTACAGCAACAGCAACGATATCCCGACTATGCCAATGGCCAGCAATAGCAGCGGATACCAATCTACGGTTTGCCACCACGGCATTCCTGCTTCTCCTGTTGCCGTTAGACCACAGAGCGCATTCAGGGCATGATAACAACTTACGCAGGCTCGCGAAATCCGCAACCGCTTCGTCGGGTATCCATTTGGAACACAATGAACGGTGTCGGGTAGCCAGATTGCATATTTTCTGAAACGCGAATCTTATGCTGTCGTTATGTTCCCAAGATAACCGGCCGAATTCGCAGGTGGGCGTAGTACATAGGACGTGCACGGCGCGCATGTTCCGCAGCAACCGGTGTTGGCCCGACTTGGGCGGCATGGATAGCATAACGGCAAGTTGGTCCGCATGAACTGCATGGCGGACAAACGCCGACCAGATTGCTCAGCCAACAGGTCGCTGAAAACCAGCGCAAGAGTCTGACCGAACGGCAACGCCATTGCGCTCCTGCCCTCAAAATCGTCGGGTGAGACGCACATGAGTTCGCTGCCCGGCTGGTTGTGGAGCCTGCTTGGCACGCTCGTCGAATGGCTGCCCGGTGTTCCGGCATGGCGGCAACGGTGGAAGCTGGGCAACCATTACCGGCAAGCAATCCACGCAGCCGCCGATCGTTTGCAACCGCAGGTGTATCAGGCTTGCCGGCGCGTCCTCAAAGAGCGGGAGTTCTTCGAGCGGTTCTTTTATCCGCTGGGCGTACCTGTCAGGCAGGAATTTGATGAATTCCTGAAGCGCATAAAGTCATCACTGCCTGAAATCGAAGAGCAGCAGCTACGCGATCAACTCTCGACAATATACAGCGAATTGGCGCAGTTGCTCCTGGCGGACTCTGCTTTTGTCAAGCGCGGCGAAGAGATACGTGATTTCCTGCAGGCCAGTCCGGAGGATGACGAACCTTCCGAGCCAGTTCGACCGATCGCGCCGCCGGCGTCAGAGCCGCTGCCGTCTGTTGAGGAGGACGCGGACGACGCCTGGCGGGAGAAAGTGGCAGAGGAATGTGCACCCGATTGGCCGGAGCAGGAGATCGGCTGTACGCTTTCGGCGGCGTTGGAACTGTTCTGCCAGGCGGCCCGGTTCCCGACTGGGGACGCAGACCTTGACGGTTTCGCGGACACGCTCCGCCAGGCCGTTCGAGACTATCTGTTCGACGCGGATGGCTCCGCCAAGCTCGTCTTCTTCGGCAACTGTACCCGCCTTTTGGAGCCGTGCTTGAAGCGCGTGCTCCGACTGGCCGATCCGCAGCGCTACCAAGCTTTGCATCGGCCGCCGCCCGATTGGCATCATCCCCGCTATGACCCCACTCTGGCCGATTTCTACGGCGAGCGCGGTTTTGACTTCAATGGTGCGCCGCAGCGGATTGCTCAGGCGGCGCGGCAGGCGAAGCGTTGGCGGAACGAGTTTGCGCATGGCACGCCGAGGATTACCGAGCGGGAGATGGCCAATGGTTTTGTGGACCTTTGGCTCACCATGCTGTGGGCCACGGCCAAATACCGGCGCGAACTGGAAAGCGCCCTGTTTGTGCTGCCGTGGCAAGCTTACCTGGAGAAACTGGTAGAACGCTGGCGGGAGCATGTGCGGCGATGGGTGCTGCTGGAAGGTCAGGAATTGCCCAGCGACGATGAGCTGAGCCTAGCCCAACTCACCGCCGAGGAACTGCCGCCCGAAGGGTCCGAAGATGACGCGGAAGGCGACGCAGAGGCCGAGGATGAATCGGAGAACGCGGACGCCGAGGATGAGACCGGCGATGAGCCGGATGAGTCCGAGGAAGGCGACAGTGAAGAAGAGGGCGAGACCGAGGATGAATCGGGGGACTTCGAGGGAGCGGAGAGCGATGAGCGGGAAGAGGAATACGCCGTACTACGGGAATTGCGGCGGGGCAAGGTGCATGACTTGTTCGATCAGGTAGGCCGGCTGGTGCTCATTGCCAATGCCGGCGCCGGCAAAACGACTTCCCTGCAACACTACGCCTACCTGCAGGCGAAAACGCTTTTGGACAATCCGCGCTGTTCCCAGCCACTGCCGCTTTATGCGGAGTTGCGTTTTTATCAGACCAGTTTGTGGCAGCTGCTAACGGCGGCCCTGCAAGTTGGTGGCCAGCGATCGAGCTATGACGAGAGCCGTTTGCGGCGTGAGATTGCCGAGGGGAAATGGGTTCTGCTCCTGGACGGCCTGAACGAGGTGCCCAGCGACCGGCAGGAGCAAGCGTTTCGCGAACTGGAATGGCTCATCGAGCAAAACGGCCAGGCTCGGCTGGTGATCACCAGTCGGCGGGATGTGCCGCTGGGACACCTGAAGCTCCCCGTGTTTCGGCTGGATCCGCTGACCGATGACCAAATTGTGGACTTCCTGAAGCGGCATTTTCCGGACAAGCGACAGGCGGAGACGTTTGCCCGCACACTACGACGAAATCCGCGGTTGTGGGATTGGGGCCGCAATCCGCTGCAGTTGTGGATGCTGGTTCAGGTCGGGCTGAAGGCGGAAGGCGGCCTGCCGGAAAAGCGGGGCCAGCTTTTGCGGCGGTTCATCGAATACTTGCTCCGACGCGAGGAAAGCAAGGGGCCGCAGACGCCGCGCGACATCAAACTCGATCTGCTCAGCGAAATCGGCTACCAGACGCGGCAAAGTGGCCGCGTCAGCTTTTCGCGGTTGCAGGCTTGGCAGATCGTCAAGCAGCGGAGCCAGGAGATGGGTTATGCCGTAGATTCAGCCGAGTTTGTCCGCGAGGTGTGCGACAATCATTTGCTGGCCGATCAGGGCGAGCAACTGGCGTTTGCCCATGAAATGTATCAGGAATATTTTGCGGCCTGTGGGTTGAAGTGGCGTTACGAAGCGGATCCTCACGTGGTCGAGCCGTTGCAGGGCCAGGCCCACTGGCGGGAACCGCTGGTCTTGCTGTGGGGCCTGCTGGAGTCGCCGCAGGCTCTTTACCAGCGGATTTTGCGCGATGAACCCGCGGTGGCGGCGGAATGCCTGGCCAGTGCCGTGCAGCCCAAAGCGGATGAACAGGAACAACTGCGGCAGCGAATTCTCCAGGTGGATTATTGGAAAGCCAGCGACGAGGAACTGCGGAAGGTTCTGGAGGCCATCTACGTTTTGGGCGATGGCTCCCTGCTGGCCCGGCATCTTCAGGAACGACAACGGCAAAACCGCCTGGAGGGCATAGGTCGCCAGATAGCAGAGGCCTTCACCGGCGAGGAACCGGCTCTGCGAGCTACGCTGGATGCCCTGAAGCAGCTGGGCAAATCGGCCAGGGCATTCAGCCAGCCGCTGTTGCAGTCGCTCCTTGTACACTTAGTGTTACCCAAGCCGCACGAACTAGCATTCAGCCAGCCGCTGTTGCAGTCGCTCCAAGCCAAGGACTTGAAAGTCCCGGCGGAGTTGCAACTCGCGGAAATACCCAGCGAGAACGGTACTATCTTGATCCTCCTGGGGCGGGAGGAGTTGCAGTCGCTCCAAGCCAAGGACTTGAAAGTCCCGGCGGAGTTGCAACGGGAAGCGGCCCAGTTGTGGCGCACCTGGCGAGATGAGTACAAATTCGCTCCAATCCATCTGCTTTTGCTG
>Ga0101943_1000199_pt1 | contig 139436 bp, 129 predicted proteins | sample DewCreD2012metaG_5_FD_75244 | JGI IMG/M metagenome (GOLD analysis project Ga0101943, IMG submission 75244) | Hot spring sediment bacterial and archeal communities from British Columbia, Canada, to study Microbial Dark Matter (Phase II) - Dewar... ... | reverse complement strand
AGGGTCGGTGAACGTCGCGGAGAAGTTGAAGAGGAAGCCGTTGCGGGAGAGGATGCTGTAGAGGTGCTGGCGCTTGGACTCCTCGCGGTCGCCCTTGTGGGCTTCATCCAAGAGGATGTACCAGCGCCCGTCGTTGTCGTAGTTGCGGAAGTCTATGATCTTCTCCTTCTGCTCGTCGCTGAGGTTGTCGGATCGGTAGTAAAAGACCGTGACTTCCTGCTCGTGGAAAAGGGAGTTCGTCTCTCGCTTGACCGTTGCGTAGTCCCGCAGGTTCCTCAGGACGATGCGTAAGTTGCTCTGGGCACGGTTGAACTCTTGCACATGGCGCTTGAGCTGTTCGATGAGGTCGTCTCGGTGGGTGAGGAAGAGGATGTCGCAGGGAGGGATTTCCTCTCGCCGGATGAGCCGTGCCAGGAGTTCAATGAGCTTCACGATGACCAGGGTTTTCCCGCTCCCGGTCGCCATCCAGAAGCCCATGCGGTTGATGAAGTGCTCGTAGGGGAGCCTGTCGCCCTCCGCTTCGTAGTATTCTTGCAGAAGCGCCGCGAGGCGGTGGTTACGGCGGGAAAGGTCGAGACTAAACTCCTCTCGCAAGCCGTTGTCTTGATACCACTGCCAGAGTTGGCGCTTTCGGTCGGTGTTGGTTTTGAGGTCTTCGCCGGGTTGGTAGTCCGCAAAGTCCTCGTAATACTTCCACAGTGCCTTCAGGGCATTCTGGAGTGCCCGCTGCTGGTAGTCCCAGAGAGTTTTGTCCTGCGAGAAGGCAGTCAGGTTGAAATCTACCCAGTTTGCGGGCAGGGTGGTATCGGGGATATCCTCCACCATATGCTGAAGCAAAACACGACTTCTGCGTTCAGGCATCTTCGGTAAACCCCTTCGCTTTGAGTTTGTCCAGCACGAACCGTTTGGTCCTTTCTGCCAGTTCTATGGCTTGCTGCGCTTCGTCCACATCCGGCATGTAAAACTCCTCTCCGTATCGCAAGGCTGCGGCATAGCGGCTGAGGCGATCAACACCCTCCTCCATCAAGCGCTCGAACTCGCGGTCAATCTGCGCACAGAGACTAATGAGAACGGCAAGCCGGTGGGTTTTCGGGTATTCCTTTCCATGGAAAATCAGGAAAGCCTTTAGGTATTTCTCCGCGCACTGCTGCATATGGAAGCAGACCATATCGGTAGCGGGTTCGGGAAACGAAAGCTCGTCTTTCCCGATCTTGAGGTCGTTCTCTGCCTTGCGAATCCAGTTACGAACAGTTTCCTCGTTCATATCGGCACGCCTTCTTTCAAGGCATAGTACACAAGGTACCCTGGGTTGGTCCTGCGTGCTTCCACCGTCTTTTCCGAATGCACGAAGACATCAGCGAAGATGCCCTCTTGTGTCAGCCGCCAACAGATGCGGGAAGCAAGGTCTTCCCTTTCGTGGAAGGAAGCGTCTTTGTCCACCACAATGAAGAAGTCCCAGTCGCTATCAGGTCGCGCCTCGCCTCGGGCGCGGCTGCCAAAGAGCAGGATGCGCCGTACTTGGTAGCCTGCCCGCTCCACCTCTTCGGTAATGATGGCTTTGGCACGGACGAGGGTGTTGTTTCCTGGGTTCATACCTATCCTCCAGAACCTTTTTCCCGTTCGAGAATCTCCTTCAGGCGAGGAAGCAAGGAGGGGACGTCCTCGGTGGCGACTTTCCACACCACATCGTAGTTCACGCCGAAATAGTGATGAATGACCTTATCTCGCATGCCAGCCATCGCTCTCCAGGGAATGTCCGGGTAGGCATGGCGTACCTCCTCGGAGAGTCTCTTGACGGCTTCGCCGATCACCTCGATGTTCCGCACTACAGCGTCTTGGGTTCGGGTGTCGTTCAGAAACTGCTCCTGAGACATCCCGACAGTATAAGCGAGGATACGCTCCATCGCCTCCAGCATATCCTGCAAGTAGTCTGCGTCGCGTCGGTTACTCCACATAGCAAAGGTCCCTCTCTATGGATTCCGCAATATGCCGTCGGCGGGGATCTTGCCAGCTACGTCGATAGGTCTCCACGGTCGCCAGATCAATTCTTCTCCCCAGCAGGCATTCCAGTTCTTCAGCCAGCTCCACAAAACGCAGTCCCAAAGGGGCTTCAAGTTCTACAATCAGGTCCACATCGCTGTGTTCGGAGGGGGTACCACGGGCAAAGGAACCGTAGAGCGCGAGTCTGCGAACGCCGAACCGGGTCCGCAGCTCAGGCAGGTGCTCTCTCAGGATCTGTAGCATCTGCTCCCTCGTCATGAATCCAGCCATAATCTCACCACCAGATCAAGGGTTTGATAAGTCGCCAGTCGGGGTTTTTCAGGTCGGCGGTGGTGCCGTCGGCAAACTCCACCTTACCGGGCTTCGTGGGGTCCTCTGGGTCAGGGTGAATGCGCTTGATCCACTTGCCCGTGAGGTTAGAGAGCGTCTCCGCCAGGTCGATGTCTGGGTAGAGTTTGCTCAAGTCTACCTTCACCGTGTTTTGCTCCAGATTCACTTCCAGCGCCTCCAGCATCTTGGGGTCGCGCAGGAAGAGGTATTGGCAGGGGTCTTCGGTCTCGGGTGGCGTGAACAGGCCATCGTCCAGGTAGCGGGTGCGTCGCAGAGTGTCTTCGTATTGCTCCAGTTCGTAGTATTTGAAAAAGCCGCCGCCTTGCCAATTGACCTGTTCAGAAATACCAGACTGCTCACCAGATAGCACTTTCTTCATGCGCGGCAATACGATAGTACGAAAGTGCTCACCGACTTCTATCCCGATCCACTTGCGCCCGAGCTTGTGAGCTGCGCACACGGTGGTGCCTGAACCGAGGAAAAAGTCCATCACAATCTCACCTGGCTGGGTGAGATTGGTAAGAATACGCGCGAGTAAAATCTCTGAATTTTCAGTCTTGAAACCCCATTGATTAGAGTATCCACGGATATCCAACCAATTGTTGTCTGCTACGACAGAATCCCTCGGTGGGATCCAATACTTAATTGTTTTGCCCTCCTTCTTAACGAACTCAAGATTGCAACCGTGACGCCTCCAATACGCCTCAAGTGTTTCGCCAGGTTTTTTTTCCTTTAGATATCTTTGGTAGTTTTCAACTGCCTGTAGAGCTCTGTCTTTGGCCCACATCCACTGACCGCGTTCAATACTAATGCCTAAAAGCTCATAGCGCAGATTGGGGCGGTCTTCCGCTTTCCAAAATGAATGCCAATGACCTTTCTTCTCGGCCGGCTTTCGGATATGGGGATAGCGTGTTTCAGGATTTACCGAGTACCAGTATAGATTATCATAGTTTACCATCATGGATCTCATCGTCTTAAACTGCTTCACCAACTCTCCTTTTTCCTCCTCGGCGCGTCTCACAATGATTTCATTACGATAGTTTTCAGGGCGAAAGATGTGGTTCAAAAGAAGTCGGACGAGCATATTGCCATCATGTCCCACTCGGCAAAAGAAAGCTCCGTCTGTTGTGAGACATGACCGAGCCAGAGAAAATCGGTTTTCCAAGAGTGTGAGCCACACTGCGTCTTTGTAGTTCACTACATATTCGTAGTCGGCATTCTCACCTAAATTGAACGGTGGATCGCTATATATACACTTCACCCTCTCCCGAAACTTTGGGAGCATCGTATTCAGCGCCTGGTAGTTTTCGCTTTTGATGAGCCAGCCGTCCAGGGCTTCGTCCAGGTGGTCGAACAAGCTTAGGATGCGCAGCTCCAGGTCCTTGAAGTAGCGGGTGTCCAGGGGCAAGTGCTGGTAGCGCGGATTCAAGTGCCGACCTTCAAGCAAGTTCTCCTGCCAAATATGATGGGGGCAGAACGATTTGTCGACCATGCCCAACTCGCGCCATTCCTGCAGCTGCGCTTCCATGTCCGGATGCTTTAGTAGCTCTTCCAGCACAGACACGCCCCCTTCCTGTGCATAAATCCGATCCAGTGTAATCACATAGTGGCTATTCAAAACAAACTTTGGCTTATTCCAGATGCGCACCAATTCATCTTCAAAGGCGGCAATGAAGTCAATGACGCGGTAGGCGATGCGCTTGAGTGCCTGCAGTTGCTTGAGGCGCTCCTCGGTCCACTCGGTTTGCGGTTCCTCGCCGGGCCTGCCCAGAAGGTATTGCCACAGCCACAGGTCAAACTGTTCGCGCAAGAAGCTTTTGGCATCTTTGCAGAGGAAGTAGTCCACCTCGCTTTGTCGTTCGAAGAGGCGGAAGGCGCGTTCCAGCGTCTCCTCGGAAGGCACTTCAGAGGTGTAGTTTTTCAAGCCCAGTGCCTCCTTGATGGCGCTTCGGATGTCCGAGAGGTTCGTCTGCCGTCCCCGCTCGGGGTAGGCCACCGAGAAGACGAAGACGCCATCCCCACGCCGCTCCTTGAACTTAAAGATGAGGCTTCGCTTCTCGTTCGCCTTTTTGTGTTCCAGTGTAGACACATCAAAGAAGCAGCGGAAGCCGTCCACCTCTACGGTCATGCTGCGAAAGAGCCGGTCGGTCTTCACATAGTAGAGTCGAGCGGTTTTCCAAAAGAGCACCACATCCTGGTCATCGGTGTAGACGCGCTCGTAGACGCTTTGATGGTAGGGGGTGAAGAAGAAGCCGATGGAGCCGCTTTCGGTGAAGTAGCGGCGGAAGAAGGTGTAAAGCTTGTCAAAGAGTTCCTCTCGGAAGAGTGGGAAGGGCTTGAGGGCATCCTCAATCTCCTTTTTCAGGCGCGGCATCATCACCTGCTCAAAGTAGCATGTCTTGAGGCGCATCAGGTTGATGTAGCCCGATTCGCCTTCCACAGGCGCACCCACGAACAGGTTGCACAAGACCGCGTAGAATCGGTTCTCCTTGCTCATTGTTTGAGATTGTACCCTGTGCTCTCACTCTTCTACTGTGCGGAGGGCGTTGGTCACCAGCTGGAGGCACTCGTCCATCAGGTCGGCGGTCTCGGCTTCCACCATGATGCGGATGGCGTTTTCGGTGCCGGAGGCGCGGATATTGAGCCGTCCGCGTCCGTTGAGCATTGCCTGTGCCTGTTTGATGGCTGCTTGCACCTTGGGATGGTCGCGCCAAGCATGCTTATCGTGTACCTTGAGGCTCACCAGGCGTTGCGGGAACGGCTCGAACGGGTGTGCCATTTCCGAGAAGGGCAGGTCGCTTTGTAGGTAGAGGCGCAGGGTCTGCAGCATGGTGATTAGCCCATCTCCAGTGGTTGCCAGCTCGGCAAAGATGATATGTCCGGACTGCTCGCCGCCGATCAGCGCGCCGTGTTGGCGCATTGCCTCGGCGACATAGCGGTCGCCCACGCGCGTGCGGAGGAGTTGGATGCCTTCTGCTTGCAGCCTGCGTTCCATGCCGAGATTGCTCATTTCGGTAGCGACGACAAGAGGTGGGTTCAGGGTGCCCTGCGCATGTCGCCAGAGCGCCCACAGCGCCATGATGCAGTCGCCATCGACGGGGTCGGCGTTTTCGTCGCAGAACAGGGCGCGGTCGGCGTCGCCGTCGAAGGCAACGCCCAGCTCTGCCCCTGACTGCAGCACCGCCTGCTGCAGATGTTCCGGATGGGTGGAGCCGCAGCCTGCGTTGATGTTGTCGCCATTCGGTTCGCATGCCACGGTGCTGACTCGTGCACCGAGTTCGCTCAGCAGGGCCGGTGCGTAATGGCTGGCGGCGCCGTTTGCGCAATCGACGGCGATGTGGATGCCCTTTAGGGGTTCCCGCTCGCCTGTCCACTCGCGCATCAGATGGAGCAGATGAAGCAGATACTGTTCGCCCTCGCGTTCGTCATAGCGCCACAGTCCGATAGCCGACGCAGGTGGGTAGGGAAGTGGCTTGCTGGCCTCCTCCAACAGCCTTTCGATGGTCAGCTCTGCCTCATCGGGAAACTTGTAGCCGTCGCTCCCGATGAGTTTGATGCCGTTATCTTGTGCGGGGTTGTGCGAGGCGGAGAGCGCGATGCCCAGATCGTAGTGTCCTTCGCGCACCAGGTAGGCGATGGCGGGGGTGGGCAGTATGCCGGCGGAGGTGACTTGGGCGCCTTGGGCGCAGAGTCCGCTGACGAGCGCGGCTTCGAGCATGGCGCCGCTACGGCGTGTGTCGCGTCCAATTAGGATTCGGGGCGTGGGCGATTGTTTGTGCAGGTAGCAAGCAATCGCGCGTCCTAATCGCAGCGCGAAATCGGGCTTGAGCAGTTCGTTCGCCACGCCCCGAATGCCATCGGTGCCAAAATAGCGTTTCATGATGGATGTCCCTGATTTCGTGTTGGCGTGAGGCTTTCAGACCTCGATATCGATGCCTTCGCTGGTGGGGCGTTCGGGTCGTCGGGCGACGATTACGCGGCTGGGGCGCAGCACGCGCTCGCCGATTCGGTACCCGCGCTCCACCTCGTCGATAATGATGCCGTCCTCGTACTCATCGGTTTCGATGCGCTGGATGGCTTCGTGCAGGTTCGGGTCAAACGGTCGTCCCACTGCTTCGATGGGGTGAATATCATAGCGTGCAAGCAGGTTTTTAATTTGGCGAGCAGTGAGGCGCACCCCTTCGAGCAGCGGTTCCAGTTCGCGTGTGGCTTCTGCCGCCTGCAGTGCCCGTTCGAAGTTATCCAGAATGGGCAGCAGCTCTTCCATCATCGATTCGAGCAGGCGCAGGCGACTGCGTTCCATCTCCTCCTGCTGGCGTCGGCGATAGTTCTGGAAGTCCGCCAGCGTGCGCAGGTAGAGGTTTTTTTGCTCCTCTAAGGCACGCGCCATTTCCTGCATACGCGCTTGCATCACCTGCGGGTCTTGACAGACCTCCTCGCTTGCGTTCTGCTCTTCCGCAGGTGTTTCGGTTGCTTCCGCTTCGATAATGGTTTCTTCCATATTGGGTCGATCCTGCATAACCTCACCTCCCTTGGGGCAGTTACGTAATGGCGAAGGTTTATGGCTTGTCAGGAGCCTTGCCCTTTGGCACCCACCATGCGAAGATAGATTGTACCCTATCGATCATTAGCGTGCCGCAGGTAGACCATCAGCATTGCGATATCTGCGGGGCGTACGCCTGGGATACGCGCTGCCTGACCCACCGTGCGCGGGCGAACACGCATGAGCTTCTCGCGCGACTCGCGCGAAATTGCGGTCAGCGCTTCGTAGTTGAAGTGCTGGGGGATGACCCAGTCCTCCATTTTACGCATCTGCTCAATTTGGTGTTGTTGTTTGCGCAGGTAGATTTCGTATTTGACTCGGATTTCGACCACCTCGGCAATTTCGGGTGGCACAGGGGTGTCGGGCGGAAAGAGCTGCGCGAGCATGGCGTAGGTGACTTCGGGACGACGCAGGTACTCGCGCGCGGTCAGGCGAGTGCTCACTGGGCTACCGCCGAGCGCTGTGAGTTGCGGGTTGTGCTTTCCGCTGATTTGCAGGGTGTCCAGCCATTGCAGTTCGGCTTCGATCAGTGCCTGGCGCGCGCGGAATCGCTGCCATCGCTGCTCGTCCACCAGTCCGATGGCGCGTCCGATGGGGGTCAGTCGCTCGTCGGCATTATCGTGGCGCAGGTGGAGCCGGTGTTCGGCGCGTCCTGTGAGCATTCGGTAGGGGTCTTCCACCCCTTTGGTTACCAGATCGTCGATCAGCACGCCGATGTAGCTTTGGCTGCGTTCCAGCACAAGCGGCTCGCGGCGTTGGGCATAGCGGGCGGCGTTGATGCCAGCTATCAGCCCCTGGGCTGCGGCTTCTTCATAGCCGGAGGTGCCGTTAATTTGCCCTGCCAGAAACAGCCCGTGCACCTGCTTCGTCATGAGCGTCGGGTAGAGCTGGTCGGGATAGACCATATCGTACTCCACGGCGTAGCCGGGGCGAATCATCACCACCTCTTCCAGCCCGGGCAGTGTGCGCAGGAAGGCGAGCTGCACCTCCTCGGGCAGGCTGGTCGACATCCCCTGTACATAGAGGTCGTCCTGGTGCCAGTATTCCTGTTCCAGAAAGACGGGGTGCCGCTCCTTGTCGGGGAAGCGCACGATTTTGTCCTCGATGCTGGGGCAGTAGCGTGGTCCGATGCCCACGATATGCCCGCCATACATCGCCGAGCGGTGCAAATTCTCGCGAATAATGGTGTGTGTGCGCTCGTTGGTGAAGGTTTGCCAGCATGGGAGCAGCGGGTGTGGTGGGTTCAGCTCGTCATGCAGAGAAGAAAAGGGTGGGCATGGATCGGAAGGTACTTCGGTCAGGCGTGACAGGTCGACGCTCTTTTTGTCGATGCGCGGGGTGGTGCCTGTCTTGAAGCGTCCGATTCGGAAGCCGAGCTGTTGCAGGGCGGCGGTTAGCCCGACGGTTGGCGGGTCGCCGAACCGCGCTGCCTGTACCTTATGCTCACCGATATGGCATAGCCCGTTAAGGAAAGTGCCGGTGGTCAGCACGACGGCGTGCGCAGTAATCTCTGTTCGGTTCTCATCGTCCAGCTGCACTCCATAGCACATGCCATCCCGCACCAGCAGAGCTTCGACTTTGCCTTCGCGCAGCGTCAGGTTCGGTTGTGCGTGCAGGGTAGCGAGCATTTGCGCTGGGTAGAGCGATTTGTCGGCGTGTGCTCGCAGCGTGCGCACGGCGGGTCCTTTCCCTGTGCCCACGAAGCGGATATGGGTGAGGGTCAGATCGGTATTGATGCCCATCTGTCCGCCCAGTGCGTCGATTTCGCGCACCAGATGTCCTTTGGCTGGGCCGCCGATGGAGCAGTTGCAGGGCATATGGGCGGTGCGTTCGAGATTGAGCGTAAGTGCAAGTGTGCGGCAGCCCAGACGCGCCGCTGCAAGGGCTGCTTCACACCCCGCGTGCCCGGTACCCACCACAATCACATCGTAATCTGGCATCGGCAGGAAAAGTGTACCCTATCGGGTATAATCGCCCTGACCAGTTGCTGCCCTGTGCCGCCTGGTCAAAACCAGCCACAAAGGGGGTGATAGGTGATGAGTAACCGTCACCGTACTGTGGAGGGGATGGCATTTTAGCCACCCGTAGACGGGTTGGCGATGCCGACCGACCCGTGGGGGCGGCAGGTTAGCGACGCCCGCTACGGGATGCGGCGATGAATGCATCCTCTCCCGATGAAGGCGCCGGGTGTGAACCCGGCACTCCCTAATCCAGTTTTAACGGGGGACGAGAACGATGGCAAAACAGTGGCTCAGTCAGATTACGCACTGGTGGAACATTGCGAAAGAGCTTTCGCCGAAGCAGGTGGAGCGTGAGCTGCTTACACCGTTTCGAATCGCGCTGGTAGGTCAGCCTGATCGGGTGGAAGCGGTGTGGCGCGTGCTGACCGGCGGCGCCAGTCCCCAGATATTGCAGACCGCTTCCGAATATGTCAAACGGTTCACGGGACCGCCCCAGGAGGAGTTCGACTTTATTCTTGCGTGCGACGCGCTGGAAGTGCCGCAGGACGCCATCGAGGCGATTGTTAACCACTTTCAGAAGCATGAGTTCCCGCTGGTTGCGCTTGCACGCATTTTGCCTGGCACGCGCGAGATGGTGGTCAACCGCCTGATTGAGGAGGTAGCCTCGCTAAACGCGGGCATTGCGATGCTCTCGGCGGTGCCGTCAGTGTTTCCGTTGCTGGGGCTGCTGGCGCCGGCGGCGGCATTGGCTGATATTGTGGTGCTGACTAAGAACCAGCTGCTGATGGTGTTGCGCGTTGCGGCTGCCTATGGCAAGGCGCCTGATTGGCGCAAGCGTCTGCCGGAGCTGGCGAGCGTGCTGGGCGCGGCGTTCGGCTGGCGTGCTGTTGCTCGTGAACTGGTCGGCTTCGTGCCAGGTGGCGTCGGCATGATTGTCAAGGGGATGGTCGCCTATGCAGGCACGCTCACGGTGGGGCGCGCCGCTGCATGGTATTACGCCACTGGCAGAACGCCCGGGAAAGCTGAGCGGGAAAGGCTCTATCAGCAAGCTTGGGAGGAAGCACGCGAGAAAAGCCAGGAATGGAAGCAGTCGTGAAGGGGTGGCTCCCCGCGCTGACGCTGACCTGCCTGCTGTGTCTACCGGGAAGGGGCGATGGGGGCTTGCTCATCCTCTGTCCTGACCCGCATGCGCCGCTCGTGGCGATTGAGATATGGGTTCGGGCCGGCAGTGCGGATGAGACGCGCGAGACTTCGGGTGCAGCGCACCTGTTGGAGCATCTTATCTTTAAAGGCACTTCCCATCATCCACCGGGCACCCTGGATGCGGCTGTCGAAGCGGCGGGCGGCATTCTGGAAGCCAGCACGGAACGCGAGTGGACACGCTACCGCATGGCGGTGCTACCCGATCGCTGGGAGACCCCGTTGCGTATGTTGTTGGAACATTTGCTTCAGCCCGCCTTGCCCGAAGCGGAACTTATGCGCGAGCGGGAGCTGATTTTACGGGATGAGTATGCGCTCCATCAGGCAGACCCTTTACGGGTTGCCCGTTACGCGCTCTATGCGCAGGTATATGGAGAACATCCCTATGCGCTGCCGCCGCTGGGCATACCTGAATCGTTGGCGAAACTTTCGCGTGAGCAACTGGTGGAGTTCCACGCCCGCTTCTATCGCCCCGACCGCATGGTTATCGTGGTCGTAGGACCTGTGGAAGCCCAGCAGGTGCGTGAAGTGATCACTGCGGTTTTGCCCCTCACCCGTACCTTCTCCCCAGCGGGGGGAGGTGATTTGCCCCTCACCCCGTCCCTCTCCCCAGCGGGGGGAGGTGATTTGCCCCTCACCCCGTCCCTCTCCCCAGCGGGGAGAGGGGGGTATCTCTACTCCGACTTGCTGGTAAGGTATGAACAGACGGTGGCGGAGGCGAACCTGCTTGCTATTGCAGTGCCTGCACCTGCCGCCGTGCAGCCGGAAGCGATGCTTGCCGCGGAGGTGGTGCACCTCGCGCTTGCGGAACCCTACCTCGGACTGCTCTGGGCAAGCGACGATGGGCAAGCAATCTTTACATTGCTCCAGAGTGAGTACGTCCCGCGTCTGCAATCGGGCTTGATGCTTTTCTTTTTTCAGTGCTGTTCCAATGCGGGGGACGACTGGAAGCAGCGGGTTCGCCAGCGCTGGCAGGCATCCATTCGTCAGATTATTGAGGGGCGTGCTCGCCCGCAGCTGGAGCGGGCAAAGCAATGGCTGATGGCACGCCACCAACAGGCGATGCGCAACCCGCTGGAACGCGCACGGCTTTATGCTTTTTACGCCACGCTGGGTCTGCCCAGCCTGCCCGATGAGTATGCGGCGCGTGTCGAGTCACTTACCGCCGAGCAGATTGAGCGGGTGGCGCGGGCGATTTTTGCTGCCGGCGAGTGGGAGGTGGAACCGCTTCTTGTGCGCTTCTCATCCCGATCCGCTCCCCAGCGGGGAGCGGGGGAGGGCGAGATTTTCCGTCAGACCCTTGCCAGTGGGACGCGCGTGATCGCCCTGCGCCAGCCGGGCACGAGACAGGTCGTTATACAGGTATTGGTCGCCTCTGGCCCCGACGCCGAGCACGGGTTCCCAACGGGCACCGCAGAGCTAACGGCACGAATGTTGTTCACCACGACGCTCAACGAGACCTCCGCATCGCTCGCTGACCGAATCGCGCGTTCGGGTGGAAGCTTGCAACTCCACTGGGAGCCGATAGGTGTTCGCATCACTGCGGTTGCCGAACCGGCTACTCTCGAAAATGTGCTCTCGTTGCTCAAGGAGGGACTGGCGCGTGCGGAGTTTGACTCCGACGCATTGAAAAATGCGCTCTGCGCGGCGATTGCCGAGCGGCGCCGTATGGACGGCATCCACGAACTGCCCCTCTATGACGCCCTTTTTCGCCGTCTTGATCACGCCAGCCTTTACGCCACTGCGGAGCAGCTACAGCGGGTGCGCTTGGAGGATCTACGGGCGTTCTATCAGCGCTATTACCGTCCTGACCGCTTCGTGATGGTGATCGCAGGCGACCTGCCCGTGGAACAGTTGACCGAGTTGATGCAACGCTACTTTGGTGTGGCGGATGGGCAGAACATCCCCATAAGCGGGGCAGGGTCGGCAGGCGATCCTCTCTCAGACAAGGGGCACCCTGCGGAGAGTGTGCACGTGCTGATCGTGGATGCGTTTTCGAGGGCTCCTGCCGCGCCCACATTCTATATCGGCTTCGGCTTGCGTGTGCCTGTGCGTTCGTCCGAGGAGTATGCCGCGTTGCTGGTGTGGCAAGCGATGCTTTGCGAGGGCAAGGGCAGTCTGCTGTTTCGTCAGTTCCGCGAGGGGCAGGGGCTCGGCTATGCCTTTGGCGGTCGTACAGTGGTGTGGCGAGGCGAAGGGCTGCTGCTTGGCTTCCTGCAGCTGGGCACAGAACGTGCCTCACGGCGCGACGAGCTGCTTAATCGCCTGCGGACCGCGCTCCGCCTGAAAACGCTGGAGCCTGCCGCGCTGTGTCGCGCCGTTGCGCTGGTGGAGGCGCGCTGGCGACGCGACCAAATGGATATTTTTGAGCACACTCGTCGGCTGGTCATTGCTGAAGCCAGCGGTGTCGGCTACCTCGCCGAACAGAATCTGCCCGAGTTGCTCAAGAAGATGGAGCCTGCCCTTTTCGCCGCTTTTGGTGTAAAATAGAGGGTGGGCGATGCTATTCGACGCGCGTTTTGACGCTTATCGGGAGTTGGGACTTCCGCCGAATGCCTCGATGGAGGAGATTCGGCGGGCATATCGGATGTTGGCGCGCCGCTACCATCCTGACCACGCTCCCGAAGGCAAGCAGCGCGAGTATGAGGAAAAGATGAAGCGGGTGAATGCCGCTTATGCGCTGCTACGCAATTCGCAGCGACGCGCCCAGTATGACCAATGGCGTCAGAATGGGGCCGCCACAGCGCGGGGCTTTGCTACCACAGCTCGTTCTGCGGCGCACTCTTTTGGATTTAACGATCCCTATGCGCAGATGCGCGCGGGCTATCAGCAACGGCTTCATCGTGTGCAGGTCAACACGCGCCAGCTACCGGTATGGGCGCAGTTGCTGTCGGGCCTTTTTGCAGGGCTGGGGCTGGTGATGGGTTTCCTGATGGGGTTGCCGTTCGGGATTGTGGGATGCATTCCGGGTGCCTTGGTCGGGCTGGTCGGGGGCATGCTGGTGGGATTGTTTGCGGTCTACCTGCTTCTTGTGGGATTGCCTGTTGGGCTGCTGGCGTTAGCGGGCTACTGGGCGCTTGGCATGCATGGTCTTTTGCTGGGTGCACTGATTGGTGCGCCCCTCGGCTGGCTCTGGCTGCAAAAAGCTCTGATAAAAAGTAGATGAAGTGTTTGTTGGTCTTCTGGACTATGCCTTGCGCCGCATAAAGTCCAGCATGAAGTCGCGCAGTGCTTGCACGCCTTCGATGGGCATCGCGTTATAGATGGAGGCGCGGCAGCCACCGACCGAGCGATGCCCTTTCAACTCATACAGCCCGTGCGCCTGCGCCTCCTGCAGGAACGCTTTCTCCAGCTCTTCGTTGGGCAGTCGCCAGGTGACATTCATCACCGAGCGGCATTCGGGATGTGCATGCCCGCGATAGAAACCGTTACTTTGATCGATGACCTCGTACAGCCGGCTTGCCTTCTGGCGATTAATCTGCTGCATCCTTTCGAGCCCACCAATCTCGTTCAGCAGCCAGCGCGTAACCAGCATCACGATATAGATGGCGAACACTGGGGGAGTGTTGTAGACCGACTTATGCTCTGCCTGTAGGCGGTAGTCCAGCATGGCAGGCATATTGGGCGGTGTGCGTGTTAGCATGTCCTCGCGGATAATCACGAGGGTGACGCCGGCAGGTCCCGCGTTTTTCTGGGCACCTGCGTAGATCAGCGCGTAGCGTTCGATGGGCAGCGGGCGCGACAGGAAATCGGAAGAGGCGTCGCACACGAGGGGCAGGTCACCTACGGGAGGCTCCTGCTGGAATTCCACGCCCTGAATGGTCTCGTTGGAGGTGAAATGCACATAGGCGGCGCTGGGGTCGATGTCCAGCTCGTCGGGGCGGGGTGTGCGTACAAAGTTTTCGCTTTTTCCTGTCCACGCGATTCGTGCTCTGCCGATTTTGACGGCTTCCTGAAACGCTTTCTCCCCCCATGAGCCGGTGAGGATATAATCGGCGGAGCGATCGCCGAGTAAGTTCATAGGCACCATTGCGAACTGTAGGCTCGCACCGCCCTGCAGGAACAATACACGGTAGTGGTCAGGAATTTTGAGCAGTTGCCGCAGATTCGCCTCCGTCTCCTCCAGAATCGCATCAAACCATTTGGAGCGATGGCTAATTTCCAGAATAGAGCTACCGACACCGGGCAGTGCAAGCAGGTCGCGCTGCACCTCTTGCAGCACGGGCAGGGGCAACACCGCTGGTCCCGCTGAAAAGTTCCACACTCGCTCAGTCATTGTCATCGCCCTTCTGCGAAAGCCAGCACAAACTATACCCCATCGTGGGGCTGGATGATGTGGGTTGCACTGTTCCTGTGCTTCTTGTGTCAGGTACAATTCCATCGTGCCTATGGATACGTTGAAGCTCGCCCTGACAGAACTGATTGGAACAGTGCGGGAGCGATTGCAGGAAGAGAGCAACACTGATTGGCTCACGCTGGCGCACTTTGTGCGCGAGGTGAGCACAGGGTTGACCCATCTGAGCGACTCTGTGCAGGCGGAGCTGCTCCACGCGTTGCAGGCGGTGGGTCCACTGACCGATGGGGCGCTGCCGGCGCTGCTCGAAGTGTTTGGGGCTTATCAGAAGGCGATTCAGCGCGCCGCCGCCACGGCGGACCGCTGGCGCTATCCCACGCCACGCGATGTGTGGCTGGCGAATGAGCGGATGAGCCTTGCACCCCCGCGCTATGATGCAGAGCGTCTTCGACGCGCACTCCTGCTGGGCATGCTGACCCCGCCCGATGCCGATGCTGCACAGCGGGCAAGTACCCTGTACGAAGCTCTCAACACACTGCAGCCGTTTGAGGAGTATAATCGCAGCGTCGCGCTGCTTAGCGCCCTGGCGTTCCTGCAGGCGAACGGCTTCGAATTCAAGCTGACGCCTGCAGCCGCGGCGGATATGCTACGAGCTGACCAGCTCCATATAAAGACGCAACCTGGTGCCCCGTCTCCGCTTGCTTATCCCGACATCATGGAGGCACTGATTGCCCACTATCGGGATGCGCTGAGCCGTGTCGAGCGTGCGATGAACACAGGGCAGTTAGTTAAGCTGAATGCACTACCTGTGCCTGCCCGTGCTGAATGGCAGCCCGCTCCTGGACCCGCTTCGCGCTGGCGCTACCTTACTGTTCAGGATCTTATCTGGATCAACACTGTGATTACGGGCATGCCCCAGCGCTATAACTATGACCGGCTGGAGGAAGCGACCTATTATCAATATAGTTATCGCCAGAGCATGGATGTGCTCTTGCAGGCAGCGCGTTTTCTGTGGGGCTACCTGACTTATCGCCCCTTCGCGAAGGGCAATCTCGGTACTGGCTTGATCGGTGTGCTGACCTTTCTGGAGATTAACGGCTATGAGGTGCATTTGCCTCCCGAACGGGCGGCGGAATGGCTGCTCAGCGTGGCGCAGCGTCGTAAGCATCCATTGAGCGCAATCCGCCAGATTGTCACCCTTAGCAGCCCCAGTCGGAAATCGGTACCTGTGCGTGAAGTGGCTTACCACTTGATGGAACGGTACGAGATGGCGCTGCATTACCTTGAAGATGACCCGACTTCAACGCCCGCGGCTACACCACGAACAAGCGGGCAACTTTGATGGAGCGTTCAGGCTTCGCTAAGGGAGCAACGGTGTCTTCAGGCGACAACACAAGGTGCAAACGGTAACCCTAGCCAAAGGGTGAGTCGGGATATTGGATTGGCTCACGGTACACCTCCAGATGGCGAGACTCCAGATCGACAATCCAGTACTCCGGAATATTTGCCTTGGCGTAGAGGCTCGCTTTCACTTCGCGGTCATATTGTAGGCTCGTGTGCGCTACTTCGAGAACAAGCAGGGCAGTCGTTGGATGCGCATGCTTAAAATCGGTGAGCTTACCTCGAACGATGGCAATATCAGGTTCAGGTTCACTTTCACCCAGTGTTAGGGGGGACTGCAGGCGAACCAGGTAGCCTTTGCCAAAGAGCCTTTTCATCACCTCATATAACCCCAGCGTTTCTGCCACATGCTCCGGACGGACTGGAGCCATCTGCACAATATCCCCTTCGATGAGTTCTACGCGCTCGTCCTCGCGCAAGATACCGCTTTCCACAAGGCGATGGTACTCCTCGCGGGTGAACTTACGTCGCGGGAGCGCCAGGTCTGCTGCCTCCATTTGCTGCTGGCGTTCCGTCGAAATCGGGACAGGTGATGCCATCAATAGAAGTATACCCCTTCGGGTACAATTTTAAAGAGATGGAGAGGTTCAACCGATGGTAAGGGTTCGATACGCGCCCAGTCCCACAGGGTCGCCCCATGTGGGCAACATTCGCACGGCGCTCTTTAACTGGGTCTTTGCCCGTCACCATGGAGGCAAGTTCGTTGTGCGCATTGAGGACACCGACCGTAGTCGCTATGTACCCACCGCTGAAGAGGAGATACTGGCCTCGCTGCGCTGGCTGGGGCTGGATTGGGACGAGGGGCCTGAAGTGGGCGGTCCCTTCGCCCCTTATCACCAGTCGCAGCGGCTGGAAATCTATCAGCGCATCGCGCACCAGCTGGTTGAGGAGGGCAAGGCGTATAAATGCTTTTGCACGCTGGAGGAGTTGGAGCAGATGCGAGCGCAGCAGCGGGCACAGGGTGCGTCTGTCACGATGTATGACCGCCGTTGTCGCCGGTTGACCCCCGCCGAAGTGCGCGCTCGTGAGGAAGCAGGGCAGCCCTATGTAATCCGTTTCGCCATGCCACTGGAGGGCACAGTGGAATACGAGGACCTCATCCATGGGCACACGGTATTTCGGAACGCGCTCACCGATGATTTCGTGATGCTCAAATCGGACGGCTACCCGACCTACCATCTGGCTAATGTGGTGGATGACCATCTGATGGAGATCACCCATGTGATTCGGGGCGACGAGTGGATTTCCAGCATGCCACGCCATCTGAATCTCTACCGGGCGCTGGGCTGGGAGCCGCCTCTGTTTGCGCACCTGCCTCTGCTGCTCGGACTCGACCGCCAGAAGCTTTCTAAAAGACACGGCGCGGTTCAGTTCACGGAGTTCATTCGTGAGGGTTATCTACCCGACGCGATGTTCAACTTCCTTGCCTTGTGCGGTTGGAACCCTGGCGACAATCGCGAGATTCTGAGCCGCGAGGAGATTATCGAGCTGTTCTCGCTGGAGCGTGTGTCGGATAACCCCTTTATTTTTGACCACAACAAACTGCTCTGGATGAACGGCTACTACATTCGTCAATTGAGCAAGGAGCAGCTCGTGGAGTTATGCTTGCCCTTCCTGCAGGAGGCGGGGCTGCTGCCCAAGGAGCTGGACGCCGAAACTCGCGCCTATGCCGAGCGAGTTATTCCGCTGGAGCAGGAAAAGATGAAGGTGCTTAAAGATGTGGTCGCGTTGACCGACTTCTTTTTCAAGGAGGACCTCTCTGTTGACCAGAGCGCGGTCAAAAAATGGTATGGTATGTCGCATATCCCGCAAATGCTGGAAGAGCTGATTCGTCGGTACGAGGCACTGGAACCGTTTACCGCGGCGGAGATTGAGCGAGTGACGCGCGAGGTCATTGCCTGGCTGGGGGTGCCGGGCGGGCATGTTATCCACCCGGTGCGTGTGGCGGTCAGCGGGCGCACCACGGGTCCCAGCCTGTTCGAGATGCTGGAGGTGCTGGGCAAGCCACGCGTGTTGAAACGTCTGCGCCAGGCACAGCAGTGGGTGTATGGCACATGATCACTGACTGGCTGCATCGCTGGATACAGGCAGGTGCGCCGCACCACTTTCTGTCCATTACCGATCTGAACCCGGAGGCGGCGCGGGTGGTGTTGCAACTGGCGCATGCGATGAAACGCGCGACACGCGAAGGCAAGGAGCTCTTTCGCTTCGAGCGACCGACCGCTGTCGCGATGATTTTTGAAAAGCCCTCCCTACGCACGCGCGTCACTTTCGAGGTTGGGCTTCATCAGATGGGTGCGCACGGCATCTATCTGACTCAAGCAGACATCCAGATGGGTAAACGGGAGGCGGTGATGGACATTGCCCGCAACCTTGGACGCTGGGTACAGGGCATCGTGGCAAGGGTCTACTACCATTCGGTACTGGGTGAGCTGGCGCAGTTCGCTGGCGTGCCTGTGATTAATGCGCTCAGCGACCATGAACATCCCTGTCAAGCCTTAGCCGACCTGATGACGGTGCAGGAGCGCAAAGGTGAGAGGCGATGCACTTTCGCATGGGTAGGTGACGGCAATAATGTGTGCCATAGCTTTATGCTGCTGGGCACCCTACTGGGACATACGGTGCGCGTTGCGACCCCAGCAGGCTATGAACCGGATGAAGGGGTGATTGTCCAGGCGCAACATAACGCTAGTCAAGCGGGTGGGCAACTCATCCTGACCCACAGCCCACAAGAAGCGGTGGCAGATGCCGATGTGGTTTATACCGATGTATGGGTCTCGATGGGGTTTGAAACGGAGCGCGAGATCCGTCTGCGCCATTTCCAGCCATTTCAGGTGAATCGCGAACTGCTCGCAAGTGCCAAGCCTGATGCTATCGTGCTGCACTGTCTACCCGCCCGCCGCGGTGAAGAAATTACCGATGAGGTGCTGGACGGCGAGCAATCAGCCGTGTGGGATCAGGCGGAGAACCGCTTGCACACGCAAAAGGCACTGCTTGCGCTCATGCTTAGCCATCTTTGAGGTTATTCAAAAAGCCCTCTTTCGCTAAGCAACCATGCAGGGCATCCTGCAGATTGGTGATTCGCGACCGGCACATCGGCGTAGCGCGAATTTTCCGACCCCCTGAGAGGCTGTTTAAGAGGGTGGGTATGGTATCATTATAGTATGACGATCCAACCAACTTACGAATCAGACCCAAAGCCCCAGCAATGGGCGGTCATAGAATCCGTCCTCCGACGCGCCCTCTACAAACGCAAGCGCAAACCTCTCGGCGCACCCCGCCAACACAGCCTCTACGACCTCTATCGCGCGATGCTCTCTGTACTCGTCAACGGCATCCGCTGGCGCGACCTGTCCCGCGACTTGCTCCCTGGCACGGGGTTTACTCCCACTTCCGTCGCGGGCAAGCGTTGGGGGGTCTTTGAACAGGTGCAACACGCGCAAATGGCACGCGCTCGTCGTCAAGTGCGGCGCGGGCAACCCAAGCAGGTGGCAGTGGACAGTCAGAGTGTGCCCACCCTGCAAAAAGGGGATCACGCGGGTACGACGGTGGGAGGAAAATCAAAGGGTGCAAGCGGCATAGAGTTGTGGATTGGTTGAGGGACCTGTGAGGGGTATGGATCATGGCAGCAGATGTGTCGGATGGGCAGGGGGCGTATGGGGTGTTGGATGCGGTGTTATCACGATATTGTTCGGTGTCGGTAGTGATAGCGGAGGGGGCGTAGGATCGGGAGTTGTTCTTGGGGTGGTTGTTGGGCAAGTGGGAGGTGGCGTTGGATTGTGTGGGTCATTTGGGGGATGGTGGTTTTGTGGTGTTGTTGCGTCGTTGGTTGGTAGAGCGTAGTTTTGCGTGGTGGTTGTTGGGGTACGGCATGCCGTACCCGTACTTGTTTGTCTCGGTGTGATGCTCTGGTGTGTGAGGTGAAGGAGGCTTGGATATGGCTAGCAGGGATATGGAGGCTGATGCACCATATGACAAAAAATACTTTCTTGAACAGTCTCTGAGTTGCGAAGTCGCTGGGGAACTGTCCGCCATCTTTGTCTATCGCTAAGCGTGCAGGAGAACGCTCGAACAGCGCGGGCTAAGCCCATTCGTAAATCAACTTGGCAAAAAGGGTTGTAAGGCATTGCTTTCAACCAGCAGGCACCCCGCACATCTTGCGAATCCCCTACCCAGCAAGGAGGTGAGAGCCCGACGGGGCAGGAACCAGCACTTGGGACGCCGTACTGCCTTGCCCAGCCATTTTGAGGCGCGGGTGGCGCCAGCGGCGCGGCGTATCGCAACGCCGACTTGAAGTGGATACGCTTGCACAGGGAACGGCTGTGGGGCGATAGGGCGGCAGGGGGCGCAGTCTGGGACAAGGATATTTTTGCTTGGCAAGGCTGCTCGGATTGTTCGAAAATTGAGCTGGTCAGCGAGCAATTGTTGGTGTCTTATGGGCTTCTTTGTCCCTTTTTGAACTCAAAACGCCTGTTTTGTCCCCCTCTTGACAAACCCTGCAGGATTTGCTATAATAAGAGCGAACCTTTGACGAAAGAGGCGTGGACGATGCGACGAGGGAGTTTGCGTTGGGTGCGCTTGAGGTATAGAGTTGAGTGTGTTGATTTTCAGCCTGCGTCGCTCACCGTCCAGCTGGAAGGGGTGCAGAGCATTAGCGCGGAACAGGCGGAGACGATAGAGCACTCCCCGATGACGCTGGAGTTTCGGAATGCGGCTACGGGGGCGACGATAGCGAGCTACACTTTGCCGATGGCGCGTCCCGACGAGCAGGGGCGGGTGGTGCTGCAGTTGTGGAGCGACCTGCCCGCGGGGGTGTACGAGCTGTATGTGTATCCCTATCGTTCGTGGCTGGGTCGGCGGGTGCGGCTAAGTTGGCAGCCGGGAGGCCGCTACTCGCTGGTGTTGCGCAACGGCGATGTGGTGAAGGACAACGCGGTGGACTATGGGGACCTGATTGCGGTGCTGGCGCAGCAAGGGCTTGAGGGTCTAAGCGAGGCGGATGTGACCTGTGATGGTGTGGTGGACGCGGAGGATGCGGTGTTGGTGGCGACGAATGCGGGCACTTATGGCGATGAGTAAGAAAAAGGGTATCACCCCGTCCCCTTTTCCAATAGATAGGAGGATGGCATAATGCGTGGCTGGATAGCAGGGCTTTGGATCGGGTTGGCATTGAGTAGCTGTACCGCACAGCGATTACTACTGATTCGTTTTCCTGAAGACATTACAGGCCTCAGCCCCTTTCCTCGCCTGTCCAAGAATGGGCAGGTCGTGGTAACCGACTTTAGTTTTCCAGGAATTAATGGGGTAGTGCCTGCGCTTTGGATAAAAGGGGTGGGCTGGCGCTATTTGCGGGCAGATGGAGGGTTGACCACCAATCCTCAGGAGGCGATGATAGGCTGTATGGCATACGATTGCTCTTACGATGGGCGTGTGGTGGTAGGCGATGCACGACGCATCTTTCGCTGGCGGTTGGGTGTGGGGGTAGAGGATTTAGCGCCGCCCGCCGGGCAGCCGCCGCCATTGTATATGAGTGTCTGGCGCGTTTCGTGGGATGGGGCGTTTGTAGTGGGTAAGGTCTTTTATCGGACCCACTTTACGGGAGGGTTGACTATACAGTGCGCTGGAATGCAGCAGGGGAAGTAGATACCATGTTGCCAATCTACTACGATGTAAGGGACCTTTCCGGGAATGGGCGAGTGATCGTGGGACGATATATGTCGTTACGCCCTCCTTATGAGATGTATGGGTTTCGCTGGGTGGAGGGGCGCGGGATAGAGCGTGTGTTAGGAACAGCAATGGTGGTGTCATATGATGGGCGTGTGGTGGCAGGAGCAGGGGGACCGTGGGTCGCACGTTGGGTGGAGGGGCGCGGCAGCGAGTGGGTCGTTACCGGGGTTTATGAGGCGATAGCGACCGATATGTCAGGGGATGGGAGCGTTATCGTGGGAATTTTTGAGCGCACGGCAGGTTCTCCCACTCGTCCCTTTTTGTGGCGCGAGGGGCGTGGTTGGGTCGATTTGAACGAGGCGTATGCGGAGGCGCTGCCTGAGGGCGTGATTTTAGAAGAAGCGTACGGAGTGTCGGCAGATGGACGATATGTGATGGGGTATACATGGGTTCGAGGAATGGGTTTAGTGACTTACCTGCTGGATACATGGCTTACTGGAGATACGAATGGGGATGAGTGTGTGGACGATGGGGATCTGCTGCGGGTGCTGTTTGCGTTTGGGCAGGTGGGTTCGGGGTTGCCGGAGGATGTGGATGAGGATGGGATGGTGGGGGACAGCGATCTGGTGCTGGTGCTGCAACACTTTGGCAGAGGGTGTAATCGGTGAATCAGCTACTGGGAAGCCAATGCGGAAGAGGTAAGCAGCGCTCACCGTACTGAACCTGTAGCAACAGGTCGCAACTGCTACCCGTAAGCAGTGGGCGCACATCGTTCGTCGGTAGACGGTCGATCAGCTCGATATCGGGGCATGTCTCGGCATCGGCACCGAGTTGACGCAGCGTGTTCAGAATCTGTTCATACGCTTCTGCTGGGTTCGCCCCATTCAGCGAGCCGGCATAGAGGAGGAGCGTGTCTCGGCTCCGCTGGGTCAGGTGGTGCCGGAGTGCGGGCAGCCAGGTGTCGGGTTGGCTCCAGTTGGGCATCAGTAGCCAGCGGTCGGGCATGGTGAGCGCAAGTTCGTATGCATAGGCGGTGCGCTCGGCAGCGTGCTCCCAAGTGTAGTGGTTCAGCACATGCTGGCGTCGTGCTTCGCGTCGGGCGGGGTCGGTATCGCCCCATGCTTGCTGCACGGCTTCGTAAATGCTTTGCGCATCACTCGGATCACACATATGCGCCCATTCGCCCAGATACTCCTGCTCCGCACCGTGGTTGCCTACCACCAGCGAGCAGCCGGCTAACGCCGCTTCCAGATTCACCAGCCCGGGCGTTTCGGACCAGGAAGGCAGCGCATGCACACGCGCGGCGGCATACGCGCTTGCCAGCATCTCCGGGCTGAGTGCACCGATGAAGTGTACATTTGTGCCCGCCCAGCGTCGGCACAGCGCAGCGTACTCTGGGTCGCCCTCTTTGCCTGCCAGCACAAGCGGTAATCCCGTTTTACGCAACGCCCAGATGAGCATGAGCTGATTCTTGTTCGGCTCGATTCGTGCCGCACACAGAACGAAATCATGCAGTCCATACCGCTCCACAAACGGCTTTGGATCGGTGTTCAGAAAGCGTTCGGGACGAATGGCGTTTGGCACCAGCACCACGGATTGCTCCGTCACTCCGAAGACACGCCTGAGGGATTCAGACTCCCGTTGGGCATTTGGCATCAACACTCGTGCGAGTTGCAGCACGCGCCGCAGAGGATAGGGATCTGGTGGTTGCACGGGGGGCAAGGCTATCTGACGGGCGCTCCATGCATCAAGCATCTGCTGCACCGCCTGTTCATTCGCTTGCGAGAAAATCGATCGGATAATCAGCCCTGCCTGAAGCAACTCTGTGTAATCCCAGAAGATGGTCGATGCGACAAAGGGCTTTCGGCAGCGTTCCAGTGGCTCCAGCCGATCGGCATGATAGAGCGAGAACAAGTGGTTCAGGTCGTAGTTGGATTCGGGTAGTCGCAGTGCGATAGAGACATCCGCCATGATGCCAAACTGGCGCAGCGCATACAGGGTCTCGAACAGCTGAGTTTCACCTCCACCCATCATCTTTAGGGCGCGTCGGTGCGGGATCATGCGCACGCGCCGCCTGATTTCTGGGATGCGCTGCCCTTTCCAGCCAAAAGCCATCAGCCAGTCCGTTTCTGGCTCTGGGTCTAACAGATGCACGGTGGAGTCCAGCTCCATTTCGAGCGTTTCGCGCCATCGTTCGGGTGAATCCGGCATGCTCGGATGAGCAACCAGGAAGGCGCGACCGTGAGGCAGCTGTTTTGCGAACGGCAGGGTTGGCTCAACCGACTCGTGCCCTTCCCAAGAGATTGTGAAAGGCAGTCGCTGCCACAGTTGCCGCCACCATTCAGGAAGCTGTAGCCCGTTCATTGTCGTCAGCACTCATGATGCGCTCAAAAAAACTTCGGTAGCCTGCTAAATGGGGGCAGGCCTGGGCGAGCCGCAACGCATCACGGCAAAGTGCATAAAGCCGCGTCGTATGCCCTACTTCGTGCAAGAGGGCTGCGAGCTTCACATAATGATCGGGATTTAACGGTTCGCGTTCGATGGCGCGTTCCAGCAAGGCAACTGCCTCCTCGTGTCGGTTCAGACGCCAGAGCATATCCGTTAGCGGCTGCGCCAGCTGTGGATGCAGCTCAAACGCCCGCTGATACATATGGATTGCGGAGTGCAGCGCATCACGGCTGGCATAAAGTTCACCCAAAATGAAGCAGAGCTTCTGCATGTAGAAGCCCAGCAACCTGCGTGCAAAGGCATCTGGGCTATGCCCTGTTTCGGCGAAGGCACGTTCGCTTTCCACATAGAACCAGTCATAGCCGGGCGACCAGGGCAGCGCGTCGCGCAGCAGGGTGGGTGGGCATTCTGGCAACGATTTCAGGGCGCGATGTGCCCAACCTTCCATCTCTGCAAGGCGACCTGTCGCATACAGCATGAGAGCATAGTTCATCATCGCGACGGCATGAGTAGGCTCCAGCGCGATCGCCCGTTGCAAGCACTGCTCTGCACGCTGAAGGCACTCTATTTGCACGGCATGGTTCGAGTGTTCGCTGGCGAGCATGAGGCATAGCACAGCCTCGTCGTTCAACAACACAGGGTCGTTCTCTATTGTAGGGCAGCGACTCAGGATATCGAACGCGGCTTCCACTCGTTTCGCGAAGGAACTCTGCACACATTGATGCACCTTTGCGCGGATCCGCTCAGAATCGTTCAACTTGCAAAAGGTGCGTGCTTTGCCAATAAGTGGCTCTGGCACGGCTTCGATCGCGTGCTGGATCAGTCGATGGAATTGCTCGGCATAACTGTAGTTCTGCACATGCTGCCATGCTGTTTCCACGATGTGCTCGCGCAGCTCCTCGTGCGCCAGATAGTGGTCGATGACCTGCTCCAGATTCTGCTCGTCATAGAACGCGCAGTGGACTCCATCTTGATACAGGTCATGGACCTCCAGGTTGTCTGCCTCGTAGAGTAAGAGGCTGCCGCAGGCAGGCGCTTCATAGGCGCGCATGTTCATTTCGCCTCGAATGCTGCGATTGAAGGTGATCTTGCAGCGGTTGAGGAAACGCACATAGTCGTCGCCGTATAACCCCGTCGCGATGCAGATTTTGTATTTTTCGCTCAGTCGCGCCAATCGAAGCAGCCAGCGTGCCCGCTCGCCCTGCACTGCATGGTTCAGATTGCCGACGAAACCCACATCATACAGCTTCGGTTCATCAGGCAATCGTCGGTGGAGGTGGGGATCATAACCGTAGAGCTTCGCATGGCTCGCATTTTGAAAGCCGAGCCGCTGCAGCACCTGCACGCCATGTTTATCGGTTAAAATGTGGTCAAACATCCGCAAAGTGTCGCAGATTTTCCACAACCCCAGATTCCAGTCGCCCAGTGCGGCGACCAGTCGATAGGGGCAGTGTTCCAGCCCTGAAGGAACGGGATGGTATTCGGGGCTCCAGAACAGCACCACTTCAGGTTCCCACCCTGAGGGAAGCTGTTCAAGGATTTGTTCAAAAGTTGTATTTTGTGGATCATATTGAAGATCGGCGCCAGGTGTGTAGGAAAAAAGTAAGGTATCGTGTGAGGACAGGGCGCGGCGAAAGCGTTCGACTTCGCCGCTGGTGACTGGACCGAACAGCACCCTGCGCCTTTGCATTTTAGCCCTTGCATGGATTATCGGCTTGAACGGGATATTTATGCAGGGTACAATCGGGCATATGAGCGTGGTGGATCAAGATCGTTCCTCTGGGAGTTTGAACCTGTTATCAGAGCAATCAGTGGCGCGTACGGTATGGTCGCTTGCGCTGCCATCGATGGTGGCGGCGTTGGTGCAAACGGTGAATAGCTTTCTGGATCGAATGTTTGTAGGCTCACTCGGTCCATACGCGCTGGCAGCCGCGGGCGTTGGCGGGCAGCTCATTTTTCTGGTGATGGCATTGGCAATGGCGATATCGATGGGTACAACGGCTATTGTAGCGCGAATGGTGGGGGCGAATGATGAGGTGAACCTTCAGCATGCAGCCCGCCAGTCACTGGGGATTGCCCTGGTGCTGGGGGCTTTGATGACCGTGTTCGGTTATCTGGTGCTCCCCTTAATTCTGACCTGGTATCGCCTGGAGGCAGGTGCGTTTGTGCAGGCACGCCAGTTTCTTCTGCCTGCCCTGCTGGGCGTGCCTGGACTGTTTCTGATGATGGGCTTAATGGGCACCTTTCGCGGGCTGGGCGACGCGCGCTCCCCAATGATTGCCAGCATTGTGGCGACGCTGGTGCATCTGATGGGTGATTGGGTGCTGATTTTCGGGCGATATGGCTTCCCTCGGATGGGCATTCAAGGGGCAGGCGTGGCGGTTGCGCTTTCGATGTGGGTGGGCGCGGGTGTGCTGTGGGGTTTGCAGTTCGCGCGTTCCGGCAAACTGGCGACTCCTGAGCCACCCCAGTGGAGCTGGGTTTGGCGCATTTTACGGATTGGTATTCCTGCTTCGATGCGCACTTTGATCTACTCCACCAGTTCGATGACCTTCACAATGATCCTTGCGGCGACGGTGGCTGGCACTGCGGCGGTGGCCGCGCTACCGATCGGCTTGACCGCTGAATCGATCGCCTTTATGCCCGGCTTTGCCTTTGCTATTGCGGCATCTGCTCTGGTGGGACAAGCACTGGGCGCGAAAAACGAGCGATTAGCCGAGCGATTCGGCTGGAGCGCTGCGTGGCAGGCATGTGCGATTATGAGCGCGATGGCGGTCGTGTTCTTTGTGTTCGCGGAATCGTTTGCCCGCTGGTTCACACGCGATCCGCAGGTGATTGCCCTGGCGGTGGCTTACTTACGCGTGAATGCGCTTTCGGAGCCGCTGCTGGCATTTGGGTTGGTGCTGGCGGGTGCGTTGCAGGGGGCGGGCGATTCGCTCAAGGCGATGCTGGGCACTTTTCTGACGCAGTGGGTGGTACGCCTGCCACTTGCATGGTTTCTGGCATTTGGGCTGGAGTTAGATGCGTACGGTGCTTGGTGGGCGATGTCGCTTAGCTCGATGTTCAGCGGGCTGCTCTTTATTGTGTTGTTCAAGCGGGGTGGCTGGAAGCGTGTGCGCGTGTAAGATTAATCACGCGCCACATAGACCGTTTTGATATTAGTGAACTCGCGAATGCCGAACAGACCGAGTTCACGCCCATAGCCGCTTTGTTTGATCCCGCCGAACGGCAGTCGCGGGTCCGAAAAGACGAAACGGTTCACGAAGCAGTTGCCTGCTTCCAACTCGTGCGCTGCGATTTGTTCACCCAGGGCAAGGTCGCGCGTGTAGACGCTGGCGCCCAGTCCATAGGGGGTGTCGTTCGCCATTTGAATTGCCGCATCTCGATTGGGAGCGGCGACAATGGGCGCGACGGGCCCGAAGGTCTCCTCGTCCCACACAGGCATTCCGCGCCGCACTTCCACCAGCACGGTGGGTGGATAGAAAAAGCCGCGTCCCTCTGGGATTTCGCCGCCCAGCAGGCAGCGCGCGCCTTGCTGAACGCTCTGCTGCACTTGGCGGTGGAGGTTCGCCCGCAAATCTTCGCGCGCTATGGGACCGATGGTGGTGCTTTCATCGAGGGGGTCGCCCATCGTCTGCGCCCGCATCTGCTCCAGAAAGCCTTCTACGAACGCCTCATACAGGGATTGCTCCACGATGAATCGCTTCGCCGCGATGCAGCTTTGCCCGGAGTTGATGAGGCGTCCCGTGGCGCACTGGTTCAGTGTGCGTGTCAGGTCCGCGTCGGCTAAAATCACCGCGGGGTCGCTGCCCCCCAGCTCCAGCACGCACTTCTTGAGTTCTTCGCCTGCGATTCGGGCGACGGCGCGTCCCGCGCGCGTACTACCAGTGAGCGTGATAGCCGCGATTAGCGGATGGCGAATTATCGGCTCCACCTGCTCGTTCTCCACCAGCACGGTGCGCAGCAGATTGGTGGGGAAGCCTGCCTCGCGCATCAGGGCTTCGATCGCCAGCCCGCAAGCGGGTGTGCTGGGCGCGGGCTTTAGCACAACGGTGTTGCCTGCCATGAGCGCTGGTGCGGCGAAACGGAATACCTGCCAGAAAGGGAAGTTCCAGGGCATAATCGCCAGAATCGCGCCCAGTGGCTGAAAGGTTATATAACTTTTGTGTGCCTCGGTGGGCACCTCCAGCGGGGCCAGCATCGATTCGGCATGCTCGGCGAAATAGTCGCAGCCCCAGGCGCACTTTTCGATCTCGGCGCGTGCCTGCACGATGGGCTTGCCCATCTCCTCGGTGATGAGGCGTGCGTACTCCTCCCTGCGTTCGCGCAGGCGCTGGGCGAGGCGGCGCATAGGAGCTGCACGCTCCGCAAAGGAGGCAGACCGCCAGTCCAGATAGGCGCGATGCACGCTCTGCACAATGGCGTCCACCGTGGCGGTGTCCATGGGTGAGTAGACGCGCAGCGTCTCACCCGTTGCAGGGTTTACACTGGCAATCATCGCGCTATTATCATACCCGCTCTCTAACCGTGTAGGTAGAGATGTGGAGTGATGGGTATAATCAGGAGTTAAGATGGAAAGGCAATCGGGCACACAACCTTATGTGGTGATAGATGGTTCCTATGGCGAGGGTGGCGGGCAGATTGTCCGCACCGGGCTGGCTCTCTCGATTATCACAGGGCAGCCGGTAGAGTTTCGCAACATTCGCGCGCGGCGTCCCAACCCCGGTTTGCAGCCGCAACACCTGACAGCGGTGCATGCCGCGGCGACCATTAGTCAGGCGCGCGTGGAGGGAGCTATTCTGGGTTCCTCTACCCTGCGCTTTGAGCCGGGCGAGGTGGAGGGCGGCGAGTTCCTGTTTAATGTGGAGGAGATCTCCGGCATGGGATCGGCTGGCTCGGTGATGCTAATTGCGCAGACGGTGATCGTACCCTTAGCTCTGCGTGGTGAGAGCGCGCGCATTATTCTGATGGGCGGCACCCATGTCGGCTGGAGCCCCGGCGCGGACTATATTCGCTATGTTTATCTACCTGCCCTGCGCCATTTTGGCATCGATGCAGAGCTGGAACTGGAGGCGGCGGGCTTTTACCCCAAAGGAGGCGGGCGATGTGTTCTGACCGTTCACCCTGCTGAAACCCCGCTGCGTCCCATTGAATGGATTGAGCGTGGCAGCCTGAAAAAAATCTGGGCGCTTTTTACTATGTCGAACCTGCCAGAGGAAATCCTGCCGCGCGGCGATCAGGTGATCGATACCTTTGTGCGCCTGATTGGGCTGACACCCAGCATCGTGCATCAGGTGTTGCCTTCGCGCGGTTTCGGGCTTTCTGTGACACTTGCGGCAGAGGCGGAGCGTGGGTATGCAGGTTTTATTCGGCTCGGTCGGCGCGGCGTGGCAATTGAGCAGGTGGTGGAGGAGGCGTGGAATGAGTTTGTCGCATGGGCGCGCACGCGCACGGCAGTGGACCATTTCTTAGCTGATCAGCTGCTGCTGCCGGCGATGTTTGCCGAGGGGAGCAGTGTATGGACCACACCGCGCGCCTCCAGCCATCTGCGCACTTCGCTCTGGCTGGCAGGGCATTTCCTGCAGCTGGGCATCGAACTTGCGCCTTACAATGAGCATGGCGTGCTGGTTCGCATCATCCCTGGGGGAGAGGGTATCGTCAATCTGCTGAACCATTCGGCTCAGACATCCACATAGAAGCGCAGGTGCCAGCGCCCATCCTGTTGCTGCAGGGTCAGCCCGTGATAGGTCACCGATTTGACGGGCGCGCCCTCCCACTCTAACGCTTCGGGCGTGATGGGGCGATAGTGCGCCCGTGCATGCAATCGCCACGCATCACCCTGCTGCTCCACTGCCTCTACCTCGAACTGGCTAAAGAGTCGGTGATGCACCTCGAATTGATAGAGCAGTTCGTTCAGCCAGCGCACCATCAGCATCTCCAGGTCAGGTGCGCGGATTTCAAGGGTGGTCTGCTCGGTTGGGGGATAGCGATCCGGATCGATCATCAAGTAGAACAGTCCGCGTGCTGCCGTCGCGAACAGATCGGGCAGGCTGGAAGCCACGACCTCCAGCCCCTTGTCCGCCGTATGCTCAAGTGTCTGGAAAGTGCCCATAGCCATTTTTTTACCCCATCGAAGTCGGCTGGTGGGGAACCCGCAGGAAACGCGCTATGCAAAGCGAATTTCGCTCCTTACAGGAGGTATAGAATGGTTATCACAACGATGCTGGAGGTGCCCGGCTATCGCGTTGTGCGCGTGCTGGGTGTTGTGAAGGGCAACACTGTGCGGGCGACCCATTTTGGCAAGGACATCCTCGCCAGTTTGCGCCAGATTGTCGTTGGCGAACTCAAGGAGTACACGGAGATGCTCTCTAACGCGCGTGCTGAAGCCGAGCGACGCATGATCGAAGAGGCGGTGCGCCTCGGTGCGAATGCCATCGTGAATGTGCGCTATGCCACAGGGCATGTCACACAAAATTCTGCCGAGATTCTGGTCTATGGTACGGCAGTGCAAATAGAGTCTGCAGAAGTATGAGGTTGGCTAATCGGGTAGCTTGGATTACGGGAGCGGTGCAAGGGCTGGGCGAGGCGATTGCTCACCGTCTCGCCCAGGAGGGTTGCATTGGCTTGACCATGACCGACCTGCAATATGAAAAATTGCAGGCAGTCGCCCGGGCGATCGAAAACGAATCGCCGAGCTGTCGTGTACTTGCGCTTTATGGCGATGTGACGGATGAGGCGCATGTGGCGGACGCCGTGCGCCAGACGGTACAGACCTTCGGCAAGCTCGACATTCTGGTCGCAAACGCCGGTGTCATTCATTCGGCTGAGGTGACTGAGATGCCCCTTGCCCAGTGGTGTTGGCAAATTGAAGTGAACTTGACCGGTTATTTCCTGTGCGCACGCGAGGCTGTGAAGGTGATGAAGTCGCAGGGCAGCGGGGTTATTTTGCAAATCAACTCCAAATCGGGGCTGAAAGGTAGCTACAAAAACTGTGCCTATGCCGCGAGTAAGTTCGGTGGCATTGGACTGACTCAGAGCCTTGCGCTTGACCTTGCCCCTTACGGCGTCCGCGTGAATGCTATCTGCCCGGGCAACTTGTTCGAATCGCCCATGTGGCAGCAGACGCTGTTCGAGCAATATGCCCGCAAATGGGGGCTGCCCGAAGAAGCAATCCGGCGCTATTATGAGGCACAGGTGCCCCTCGGGCGCGGCTGTACCTACGAGGATGTGTGCAATCTGGTGGTTTTTCTTGCCTCCGATGAAGCAAGCTATATCACGGGCGAGGCAATCCGTGTGGCGGGCGGGCAGCTGTGAGCCAGAAAGGGTATAATTCCCGTAGCGGAGGTAGGTGATATGCGACTGATCGAGCGGCTGAAAAGCAAAATCCATATGGCACGCGTTACAGAGGCACGATTGGACTATATCGGTAGTATCGCCATCGACGAGGAACTGCTCGACGCGGTGGGCATCGAGCCAGGCGAGATGGTGCATGTCTGGGTGATGGATAATGGGGAGCGGTTTCAGACCTATGTGGTGCCTGCCCCTCCCGGGTCAGGGGAGGTGGCTGTTTATGGTGCCGCCGCACATCGTGCCCAGAAGGGGCACCGACTCATCATCGCGGCAACCTGCTGGACCGATGAATTGATCGAGCCCCGCATGGTGCTGGTCAACGAGAAAAACCAGATTGTTCAGTTTCTGCCTTTCCAGGCACAGGCAATCCCTGTCAAGCTATCCTGAAAGGGTAGTGTGCCCGGTCAGGATGGGAATGGGGGGCGCGATACGCGCATCAAGAGAACTGGGGTGCTTTTGCAGAACGCTCTGCTGATCTGGTGAAGGGTATAATTGGCAGATAACGATGGAACGATTATCGGCGGTGCGCGCGATCCTGTTCGACATCGACGGTACCCTGATCGATACGGTGGAATTGATTACGCAGGCTTTGAACTATACTTATTGTAAGCATCTGGGCATCGAGCTGCCCAAAGAGGAGCTGAGACGGCTAATCGGGCTGCCACTGAAAGCGCAGATGCATTATCTGGATGAGCGCGTGGGGCATCCCGTAGACCACGAGGCAATGGAACGGGACGAGAGGGACTACTACGAACGGCATCGTGCGCTGGAGCGCGTGTTGCCTGAGGTGGTCGAAGCGGTGCGCGAGGCGCATCGGCGCGGCTATCGCGTTGCGCTGGTCACCTCCAAAAATCGTGAGGAGTTGAGCAGCGTGTTGCCTCGTCTGAATCTGGATTCGGTGGTGGATACGGTGATCTCGGCGGACGATTCCCCGCGCCCCAAACCTGCGCCCGATCCGGTGCTGAGCGCGTTGCAGCGCTTGCAGGTGCGCCCTGATGAGGCGGTGTTTATTGGTGACACGGTGTTCGATATCACCAGTGGGCGGGCAGCGGGCGTGCAGGTTGGTGCAGTTGGCTGGGGAGCGCACCTGCCCGAAGATCTGAAAGCAGCGCAGCCCGATTACTATTTCGAAACACCTAATGATCTGTTGAACTGGGTTCGACGCCTGCCACCACGAAACGACAATGGCAAGACGCAAGAAAACGATTTCACCGGAAGAGCCAGCGATCACCCAGCCTATCGAACCGGAACCGATTGAGAAGCCCCGTCGGCGGCGGAAGAAGGTGGACGCCACCCCTGCGACGGAACTGGTCGAGCAGGAGGTGATCGAAGGGGCGGCACAGGAGGCTCCTGTGGGGGAACCACCGGAGACGCTCACTGGCGACCCGGCACAGGTATCCCCAGCCCCTGCACGCAAGCGGCGTGCTTCCCGAACCTCCCGCGCCAAACAGGAGACGCCCGCCACATTGGCGCCGCCCACCGACGAAACCTTCGCCTCGCCTGTGGGAGGCGAAACGCCCGCTATCAGCCCCGAACAAGCGACTCCAGCGGCGGAAGCGAAGCAGAAACCCGCGCGTAAGCCTCGCACCCGTCGACGCAAAGCGGAGCCTGCCCCTTCTGAAGAAACCCTGCCCGCTGAGACGCCCACGATACAGGACGATGGCGTCGCCGTCATCGAAACTCCACCGCCCGTAGTGATACGCCATCCGGTGGCACGGGTGCAATTCCAGCAGGGTGTGCCCCGGATCGTGTTTGGGGAGCAGACGCTCTCGCCCTTCCTCTTTTTTGGCAATCCGCATACCCCCGAAGCCGCCATGCGCGTGCATCAACAGATGCAGCTTGCCAGCGAATCGGGTGTGCGTCTGTTTGCTCTGCTGATCGGGTTGCCCGCGCGCTCGACAGGCGCCATCGAAGCGTTCGACTCAATTCGCTACTGGACGATGCTCGCCCGCGAGGTGAACCCCGACGCGCTGATGCTTTGGCGAATCGTGCCTGTGCCGGTGGGCAACTGGCAGAAGGAGTTTGCGGAGGCGGTGATCCGCTTTGCGGACGGCACCGTCGGTGGTCCGTCAGTCTGCGCCGACCGCTGGTGGGAGATTGTACAGGCACAGCTGACGGAGCTGGTGCGTTTGGTGGAACAGGAGGAGGAAGGCGCCAGCACGGTTGGTTATCACCTTGACTGGGGCGAATGGTTTTTGCCCGAGTCGGGCGGTTATGACACCAGTGAAGCGGCGCAACAGGCGTTCCGTGACTGGCTGCGTCGCCACTTCCGCAACGATACGGTCAACCTGCGCGCGAGCTGGTTCAGTGGCGAGGTCAGCTTCAGCACTGCCTCCATCCCGCCTTTCGTGCCGAACGCTCCACTGACCAGGCGTCAGTTCTACGAGCCACGCCGTGAAGGGCGCTGGATCGATTATCACCAGTTCATCTCCGATGCAATCGCCCGGCGTATTCTGAGCCTGGCACGCACGGTCAAAGAGGCGTGCCAGCATCGCTGCCTTGTGGGCGCATCCTATGGCTATGTGTTGGAGTGGCGCCATCCCTATTCAGGTCATCTCATGTTGAACGCGCTGCTGCAGAGCGAGGAGATCGATTTCCTTTCCGCGCCGATTACTTATGCTGACCGCCTGCCCGGCGGTACGGGCGCATGCCCCCTACCCGTCGAATCGGTGCACCTGCACCAGAAACTTTTCCTTTCGGAGGAGGATTATCGCACGCCATTCGGCAAGGTGATGCGATTGGACCGTCCCGCAACGGAGCATTCGCTCACGCCTGGCACGGGTGGGGAGGAGGACTATAATCCCCCGTTGCGTTCGGCTGATGCGGTAGCACAGGTGCAGAGCCGCTCGATGATGCAGGCACTTGTGCACGGTTTTGGGGAGGCGTGGATGGATCTATGGGGCGAAGGCTGGCTGCTGCACCCCGCGGTCTGGGAGCGATTCGCCGAGTTTCGGAAACTGTGGGCGATGCGCGAGCGGTTGGGGCAGGTGGAGCCGGACCTCGCTGTCGTGGTTGACCCGATGAGCTTGAGCTATGTGCGGGTCGGTTCGCCGCTTATTCAGCAGGTCGTTGGGCAGGCACGCGAAGTGGTGATGCGCGCCGGGCTCTCTTATGGCTTCTACCTGCTGGATGATGTGCTGCGACGCGACTTCCCCCGCGCGCGCATGGTGCTGTTCCTGAATGCATGGAATCTCAAGCCGTCTGTGCGCGAGGCGATCCGGTCGCGCTTGCAGCGCGATGGTCGCGTGTTGATCTGGCTCTATGCCGCTTCGCTATTTGATAATCATCGGCATGCATTGGAAACCGCTCGCGAGGTCACGGGGCTTGCGCTCGCGCTGCAACCTTGGGCAAGCACGCAGGGTTCGCAGATTGTGGACCCGCTTCATCCCATCGTGCGCCGACTGAAAAGTGGCAAGTTGGGCGTGCAGCAGCGGTGGGAACCCTCTTTCTATGTGCTGGCGGATGAGGGTCGCGTGCTGGGTGAGTATATCGAAACAGGGTTACCATCGCTTGTGGTGGCGGAATACGAGCATTGGCGCACCGTGTTCATCGGCGAGCGCATGCTCACCCCGGAGCTGTTGCAAGGTATTGCCGATTGGGCAGGGGTGCATGTGTGGTGCGACACGAACGATGTGGTGCAGGTGCGCCCGCCCTTGATCCATCTGCATGCCAGTCGGGGCGGCGAAAAGTGCCTGAACCTGCCTCTGCCGCTCAGCGTGTACGACCTGACCGAGGGCATGCAGGTCGCGGAGGAGGTGCATGCGTATCGGCTGGGTATGAATGAGGGCGAGAGCCGTCTGTTCCTTGTCGCCCCCGCTGTCGCGCTGGACGCCCTGCTCGCTGGCGAAGGCGAGATCGACGAGCTATTGCAAGCGATTCGGCTTACGCCACCTGTGCCGGAGGTCCTCTCGGAGGAGCCTTCTACCGTGCGGCTGGACGAGGAGGCGATTGCGCTGGTCCAACCGCTCACTCTGGAGGCAGGACTGCATGCCGAGCCTCCCATTGGGGAAGTGCCTTCGTCCCAGGAGGGTGAGGCTCCCGCTGAACCGAAACCCGCCAAACGCCGACGCACCCGCAAGAAGTCCGCGCAGGCACCCCCAGACGAGCTGCTCCAGACCGTCCGCTGGCGTAAACAAAAGGAATAGGTGCAATGGATAGGGTCAGTGCAGACGCACGCACCGCACGGATCATCCCGTGCCTTGATGTGCAAAACGGGCGAGTGGTCAAGGGGGTGAACTTTGTCCATCTGCGCGACGCGGGCGACCCGGTAGAACTGGCTGCCCTCTACGACCAGGAGGGGGCTGATGAGCTGGTCTTTCTGGACATTACTGCCAGCCACGAGCGGCGTGCCCCGGTGTTCGAGTTAGCCGCGCGCGTTGCCGAGCAGGTGTTTATCCCATTCACCGTGGGCGGTGGCATCCGCACCCTGGAGGACATCCGCGCCATCCTCAAAGCCGGTGCGGATAAAGTGAGCCTGAACACGGTCGCCGTTCAGAATCCTGCGCTCATCACCGAGGCGGCGGAGCGGTTCGGCAGCCAGTGCATTGTGGTTGCGATCGACGCTCGCTGGAACGGCACTCACTATGAGGTTTATACGCATGGCGGGCGTCATCCCACCGGCTGGGACGCTGTGGAATGGGCACGTGAGGTTGTTCGGCGTGGCGCAGGTGAAATCCTGCTGACCAGCATGGATCGAGACGGCACCCAGGCAGGCTATGACCTTGCGCTCACCCGTGCGGTGGCGGAGGCGGTGAGGGTGCCCGTGATTGCATCGGGTGGGGCGGGCACACCCCAGCATCTGTATGACGCGCTTATGGAAGGCAAAGCCGCCGCCGTGCTGGTTGCTTCCATCGTTCACGACGGACACTATCGGATTCGTGAGCTGAAAGAGTATCTGCAGATGCGCGGCGTGCCCGTGCGCCTGTAGAAAAATCGTGCTTACGCGGACGGGTAAAATCTTGCGCTGATGGAATGGTTCAACGATCAGCCGCTGCGGGAGCGCCCCCACATCGCGGTGCTGTTCTATGACGCCATCGGCGATTTTGTGATTATCACGCCGCTTTTGCGTGGGCTGAAAGAGAAGTATCCGGGCTGCACTCTGGATTACTTCAGTGGCGAGCGCACACGCGAGCTGGAGGAGGCACTGCCTTCCATCGATGCCCGCTTTTCTATTTTTGGCAATCCGGAGGCGTTGCAGGTGCTGCCCACCTTTCTTCAGGCGCGGCGCGAGCAAGCGGGTGAGTATGATTTAGTAATCAATTGCGACTTTCATCCCACGATGGCGTTCGTGGCGCGCCTGCTGGAACCGCGTTATGTGGTGGGGCATTGCCTGGATCGCGACTGGCGCGAGGAAGTGCCGCGTCCACCGGGCAAGTTGCACCAGTTGCATGAGGAGTTCTGGTCCGCGCCTGACCTGCTGCAACGCTATGGCGACATCCTCCAGAGCACCTATATCGGCGAGATCTGGTGTCGGCTGGCATTCGTGGAAACCGATTTCTACCGCACGGAGGTGCCAACGCACGACCCGGGCGCCGAGATTCCTGACATTCTGATTTCCACTGGGGGGCGCCGTCCCGCGAAACTGTGGAGCCGTGACTACTGGAAGCAGCTGATCGACTGGTGCACGGCGCAGGGGCTGTCTGTCGGGTTGATTGGTGACATGCCGCAGCGGCAGAGCGCAGTCTATCACACGGGGGATACTGAGTCGTGGTTGCTGGAGCAGACCGCGCTGATCGATCTGCGCGGGCGGTTTAGCCTGCCCCAGGTGGCAGGTGCGCTGCAAAAGGCGAAGGCATGTGTTTCGGTCGATAACGGCATCATGCATCTGTCGTACAGTGTCGGCACGCCGACCATTGCCCTCTTCGGTGCCAGCCCGTGGTGGGTCTGGACACCGCCCCTGCCCCATGTGCATCTGGTGCTGCCCGAGGAGCCGTGCCCGCGCTGCTATGAGAACCGCTTCCGCAATGCCGAATGCCTGCTACCCCGCCACCAGTGCATGCTCAGTGTGCGCCCGCAGCGCGTGATCGAAAAATTGCACACCATCCTGTATGGTTCGACCAAATTCTGAAGGAATCCTGAAAATTTGGCGTGAGAAAAAGGCAGGAAACCGCGCTGTGGCACAGAAATTGCTGCTCTGTGTGATAAAGAGAGTGTGACATGTCCAACATATCTGACAAGTCCGACTTGTCAAACAGAAGGAGCCAAGCTCTTGCATTACTTCTGGTTTGGAAGGAAGGTGGCGATTCAGGAGCCGCGCTCTCCAATAGTTCACAGGCGGCAAGGTCAGGGAGGAGTACCGATGAAAGGGTTTCGTACACTGGTGGTCGAGGACGAGGTGCTGCTGCAGCGCGTAATCGAAGATGCTGCCCGATTAATTGGGCTACCGTGCGAGGTAGTGCGTACAGGGCGGGAGGCGCTGGAGCGGTTGCGGGAACACACCTATGATCTGCTGATTCAGGATGTGCGTTTGCCCGACATGAGCGGCGCTGCTGTGGTGCAGGTGGCACGCCAGATCGATCCGAACCTACCCATTATTCTTATTACGGCGTATAAGGCGGACATTGAAGTGCATGAAGCTCTGCAGCATGGGGTCGCGGTGCTTTTCAAGCCCTTCGACATCGACACGCTGTTGACCAGCATGCGCCACCTGGTGCTCAAGCGCCATGCGATGCCGCTCAGTCACGCAGTCGTGCAGATGCCGCAGGAGGTAGCCCCCGTTGCCGAATCGCGCCTGTACCACATGGGAATCGCGATGCCCCCAGTGGGCGGATTAGTGTCGCTGGACATTGAGGGGCGACGACTGATTGGGAGGGTGCACGCCGGTGATGAGCTGCTCTTCTCCGTCGAAACGCCACCCGACCCAGAAATCATACCAGGGCGTGTGCAGGTGGAACTCACAGGCTGTGACGCGCTCTATCGTTTTAGTACGCATCTGATTGAACATGGCCATGCAGAAGAGAGTGACTGGTGGCTATTGCGTCGTCCACGCCAGATTAAGCGAGTTCAGCGGCGACGCGAGCCGCGCCTGCCCGCCCAGGGACACGGGGTACTATCGGTAGTCGGAAGCCTTCCGCGCACTGTAGAAGGCACTCTGGTCGATATCAGTGGCACGGTGTCGCGCTCAAACTGCCAGTAGAGCTGAATCGGGGAACCCCCGTGCGTTTGTTCATCGAGTGGCAGATAGAGGAGCAGAAACATTCTTTTCAGAGCGAGGGCATCGTACGCCACACGCTGGCACGCATCGAGGGCGGTGTTCCCGTCTATCTCAGCGGCATCGAACTGCACCGGGTGTCCCGTGCGATTCGAACCCTGATCCGTGAGCGCATCCATCGGCGATTGTGGGATTGAACCCCGTATTTTGAATGGGTTCCTCGTAGTTTTACTATTTTTGATTCAATCCCCGTATTTTTGCGGAGAAAGAGGGTGAACCTTTTGCCTACAATCTCTTGTAGCGTGCGATATGCTCCGCCGAGGGAGCGGCGGGCAAGGCACGCGGCATAACACCCTGATCAAGGAGGATGGAACGATGAGTCTGCGCATCAACACCAATATGTCGTCGCTGATTGCGCTGCGCAATGTGCAGAGCGCCTCGGATGGCTTTTCGAGCTCGATTGAACGGCTGGCGTCGGGTCTGCGTGTCGTTCGTGGCGCGGATGACCCTGCTGGGCTGATTCGCTCCGAGAACCTGCGTGCCCAGATTGCAGGGCTTGAGCAGGCGATTGCTAACTCGCAAGACGCGAGCAATCTCGTAAAGACCGCTGAGGGTGCTCTGGAAGAGATTCACACCCTGCTGCGCAGTATGCGCCAACTCGCTGTTCATGCGGGCAACACTGGCACGAATGACTTGACCGCCCTGCAAGCCGACCAGAACCAGATCCGTTCCGCCCTGGAGAGCATCAATCGTATCGCCCAGCAGACCCAGTTTGGCACGAAGAAGCTGCTTGACGGCACGGCTGGTGTGAGCACCTCGGTGACGAACTCGAACCTGATTGGCGGCGCGTTCTTCACGGGCACATTCAATGGCGTTGCTGTCGCGTCGGGCGAGGTCAGCATCCAGCAGATTACCTCTGCGGCGCGCGCGGTCGTCGCAGGCAGTGTGTCCTACGGCTCGCTCGCCAGCACCGTCGCCGCGGGCAGCATCGTGATTAACGGGCAAACCTTCTCCACTGACGGCACCGAGACGCTGGAGAGCTTCCTGAACAAGATTAACGCCGCCACCTCGGTTACGGGCGTGGTCGCGGAGGCGAGCTTCGCCAACGGCAGCTATGTCATCCGCCTGCGCTCCAGCGAGTATGGCGCGAACTTCCGGGTGAACCTCGACGATTCGCGCGGGCTGGTGCTCAGCGGTGGCGGCGCGACCAATGTGGCAGGGCGCAACGCCGAGTACACCGTCTCCATTAACACCACGGCAGGTGTCACCTCGGTCAAGTTCGTGGGTGGACGCAGCGCAGGGGAATCGGGTCTGCGCATGACCGACACCTACGGCAATGTGATTCTGTTGACCGAGGCGGGCAACGCCACAACCAGCCTGGTGCAGGTCGCCCGCATCACCACAGGGCAGCTGCAGTTCCAGGTCGGCGCCAACGCAGGACAGACCGTTGCCTTGTCGCTCAATAACATGAGCGCTTCTCAGCTCGGCACGGGCGTTGTGGCGGGCAAGAGCCTCGCCGACATCGATGTGACGAAAGCGGGCGGCGCCGACGAAGCCCTGCGCATCATCGATGCCGCTATCGCCCAGGTGTCCAAGCTGCGCGGCGATATGGGCGCGTTCCAGAAGAACATCCTCGAAAGCAACACGCGCTCGCTCAGCGTCGCGAAGGAGAACCTAACCGCTTCCGAGTCGTCCATCCGCGATGTGAACTTCGCCGAGGAGATTACCCGCTTCACCAAGTTCCAGATCCTGCAACAGGCGGGTATGGCGGTGCTCGGGCAGGCAAACTTCGCGCCGCAAGCCGTGCTGCAGCTGATCCGATAGCCCACACTTGGGGTATACTTCAATGGCAGGGGGGTCAGAGCCGACCCCCCCTGCCATTTTATTTTAGAAGGAGGAACACAGCGATGAAGACACGATACGGGATCTTGGGCGCTGGCATGCAGGGACCCGCCGTCGCCTATGACTTGGTGCAGTTCGGCGATGCCGAAATCATCTATCTGGCCGATATCGATGTAGAGAAGGCGACCCTCAAAGCCGAATGGGTGAACCAGCTTATCCAAAAGACACTGGTCTATCCTAAACGAGTGGATGCGCGCGATGAGAAGCAGGTACGGGACTTTTTCGCGCAAGCCGATGTGATTATCAGTGCAGTGCCATGGCAGATGAATATGCGCTTGGCGCAGCTGGCACTGGAGGTCAGGCGCAGCTTTATCGATATGGGGAATGAGCCGGAATGGTTCTGGTTCGAGTTTCGCAAGCGTCATGAGGAGGCACAGCGGGCGGGTATTGCCATTGTGCCCGATTGCGGGCTGGCGCCAGGGATGGTGAACCATCTGGGGTTGTATTGCCTCGAAAAGATGGATCGGTGCGACACGGTGCGCCTGCGCTGCGGGGGTCTGCCTCAACGCCCGGTGGGACCGCTCGGCTACAAGCTCGTGTTCAATATGATTGGCGTCATCTCGGAATACACGGGTCAGGCGCTGGTGCTGCAGGAGGGTAAGCCGACCTATGTGCCCACGATGGACGATGTGGAGACCCTCGAAATCGAAGGCATCGGCACCTTGGAAGCCGCTTCCACTTCGGGGGGCACCTCTACCGCGCCCTTTACTTTGGAGGGCAAGGTGCGCGAATATAATTATAAGACCCTGCGCTATCCGGGACACTGGGCGATTATGCGCGCTCTGCGCGACCTCGGCTTTTTTGACGAGGAACCCGTCCGAGTGGGCGATGCCACCGTTGTGCCGCGCCAGTTCAGCGCGACGGTCATTCCCCCACGCATCCAGTTCCCCGAGGAGAAGGACATGGTGGTGGTCTATGTGGAGGCGTTTGGGATGAAGCAGAACAGCCCCTATCGGATTACACTTCAGCTGGTGGACTATCACGACGAGGCGACGGGCTTCACGGCGATGGAGCGTTGCACAGGCTTTTCGGCGTCGATCATTGCGATTGGGGTGGCGAACGGCGCGGTGCCGCGCGGGCTGATTCCCTACGAGCAGTCGATGAGCGGGCATACTTTTGTGCATGAATTCCTGAGGCGCGGCTTTCGGCTGCATGAGACCATCAGTCACGAGCTGTGTTCGGGTCAGCACGAGTGAATCTCTTTAAAAACTGACCGACCGATTGGTCAGACTTGACCCTCCATCCATGCTCATTTTCGAACAGGTGGTTGATCCGCGCATTTTCGAACCATCAGTCAAGTATAGGTTGTGGTTTGTACGCGCAAAACATCCCTACATATCGTATGCCCCCGGCGGATCGCCCCCTTTTTCGCCCCTGAACTCAAATTGTCCGCCGATCCGCGCAAACCCCTGAGTTCAAAACGAGGGGTGAAATGTTAAGAAAGGGGTGGGGGGCCTTGACAAAGCCGTCATCGATGAGGTAAAATACAGGGTAGCATCCACCTCCCGAGGTGGGTGCCCATTGAAACTGGCGCGGGTTGTCGCGCCTTAATTTCCTTACACCAGAATGTAGCATCCACCTCCCGAGGTGGGTGCCCATTGAAACGGGGTTGGGGACCGTTTAATCTCATCAACTGTAATAACAACAGGTAGCATCCACCTCCCGAGGTGGGTGCCCATTGAAACGGTTCGTGGCCGAGCACATCTTTGAACGACTTTACAACTCGTAGCATCCACCTCCCGAGGTGGGTGCCCATTGAAACAGGAGTGAGAGAGGTAGGGCGCCCACCACAACCGCGGTGGTAGCATTCACCCTTCGGGGTGGGTGCTCATGAGAGTGTTCAGAGGCACTCTTTTGTGGCGCAAAAAGCCATAGGTGCTGGGGTGAACCATCGGGTAAAATAAGCTTCCGTGCAACGGTTCATCTGGATGGGATGCGCCCTTCTGCAACTGATGGGCATCGGACAGGCGCAGGAAACCCCCGCGCCTGACCTGACCCAGCGACCCGAAGTGGTGATCGTGCTGTATGTCCAGCCCAACGGCACCCACCTGATGACCTGGACCTTCGACCAACGCATACCACACCAAGCAGTGCGCGAGCGCGTGGCACGCTATCAACAGCTGAGCCAGCAGCCCGTGTCCCAACTGGAGATCCGAGACGATAGCCTCAAGCGCAACCCCCGCCCCCAAGACCTGCTGACCGTCGCCAGCTTCTACACAGCAGGACTGGTGAACCTGAAAGAAGGCACCATGGCACTGACCCCACTCGCCCGTGCCTTCGCCGACCTGAACCAACTCCATATCTATGCCCTGCTGCCCCAGCAAAGCACCTATCAAGGCTACCAGCACTATTCCTCGCCCCATCTGCAACTGTGGGCGCAGACCGAACCAGCAATGTGGCGATTCGTGCTCACAATCACCACGCACGAGCCAGCACTGCTGGAAATCCCACTCAAACGCCCCCCACCACCAAAGCCTGCACCACCACCCACACCGCACACCGACAACCGGCTCCGATGGGGTTTCGCAGGCGTGGTGTTGCTCGCCCTGCTGGTCGGAGCAGGAATCTATCTCTATGTGGCGTATCTGCTGAAGCGACAAACGCTGAACCAAACCGTCCAAAAAGAGAGTCCCAGCAACACAGGAGGTTAGACCATGAACTACGATCTGGAAACGCTGTTGCGCGAGGCGTTCGCTCTACGCGCCTCGGATGTGTTCATCAAGGCGGGCACACCCCCAATGATGCGCCTGCACGGCAAAATCGCGCCCTTCGAACAGTATCGCGAGCCACTGACCCCCGCGCAAAGCCGCGACCTCTGCTTCAGTATCATGACACACGAACAGATTGCCCGCTTCGAACACCGACTGGCCATCGACCTCGCTTTCACCGTAGGCGATGTCTGCCGCGTGCGCGCAAATGTCTATCAACAGCGACAAACGGTCGCGGGCGTCTTCCGACTCATCCCACTCCAACACTGGAAACTGGAAGAACTCTGGCCCGAAGAACCAGAAATTGCCCAAGTGCTCGCCAATCTCACCCGCTACCGACAGGGGCTAATCCTCGTCACAGGACCCACCGGCTCGGGCAAATCCACCACCCTCGCCGCAATGATCGACCTGATTAATGAAGAACGACGCGGACACATCGTGACCATCGAAGACCCCATCGAGTTCGTCCATCAGGACAAGCAATGCATCGTCAGCCAGCGCGAGGTGGGCATCGACACCGAATCGTTCATCGACGCGATGCGCGTGGTGGTACGCGAAAGCCCCGACATCATCCTCATCGGCGAAATGCGCGATGTCGAAACAATGCAAGCCTGTATGCAAGCCGCAGAAACAGGACACCTCGTCTTCTCCACCGTGCATACCCCCAGCGCATATGAAACAATGGACCGTATCGTGAACATGTTCCCGCCACAGGATAAAAAGCATATCCTGCAGCGATTAGCCAATAGCATTCGCGGCATCATCGCACAGAAACTGGTGCCACGCGCCAGCGGCACAGGACGCATCGCCGCCGTGGAAATTATGATCAACACCCCCACCGTCGAAAAAATGATCGAAGACGGGCACATCAGCGACATCTACAAAGCGATTGCAGAAGGCGGACACTGGGGCATGCGCACAATGAACCAGTGCCTGCTCGGCTATGTTCAAAAGGGTCTCATCACCCCAGAAGAGGCGCTCAACTATGCGGGTATCCACTCCGAACTACGCCAAATGCTGCGCCGCATGTAAATTGCAACATCGAACAGACCGCAAACCAGTGGACTTTCGCGGAACCATTTGCCCCACAAATAGGGTATAATAAAAGTGGACACGGGGGCGTCAGGGCTCGACAGCGCAGGTCTGACGCTCAGTGGCGAGCCGAGGTGCCGTGGGCCTCGTAAAAAAACGGCGCACAAGAAGTGCGAACTATAACTATGCTCTTGCTGCCTAATTAATGGCAGCCGCCACCTTGCCTGTCGTCGGTCCGGGCAAGTGTGCGCGTGGGTCAGACCGACTGGCTCCCGACGCTTCGCCCGGAGCGAAGGGAGGACACGACACCGGGCTGGCGCGGCGATTCCCTGTCCGCCGGGACGCGCCGCGCGAGAAACAAAGACGGACTACGCTCGTAGAAGCTGAGTGAGCAGCTGTGCTGGAAGGGGGTTCAATTCCCCCCGCCTCCACCAAATTATCAGGTACAATTCCCACCAGATGCCATGAAAAAACGCCGACGCAAACCCTTTCAACGCTATTTCACGGTCGCTGAAGCGAACGCCCTAATCCCAGAGCTTCAGAAACAGATTCTGCGCTTGCAGGCAATGCTGGAACGCCTGCGCGAAGAGTATAACGAAAAAGCCCAGCAGGTGTTCCTGCGCGAACAACGCAACGGACAGCCACCCGTCTGGGAACCCTCGCCCGTCGCCGAAGCCATCCATCAGGCGGTCGACGAACTGCACGCACTCGGCGTCATCCTGCGCGATGTGGAACACGGCATCGTCGACTTTCCGCACCTGCGCAACGGACGCGAGGTGTTCCTGTGCTGGCGACTGGGCGAGGAACGCATCCGCTACTGGCACGAGCCAGACACCAGCTTCAACGCCCGCAAGCCCCTGATGGAGGAATAAGCATGCTGCAAGTGCGGGCGCCCGGACGGGTCAACCTGATCGGCGAACATACCGACTACAACGACGGCTTCGTGCTGCCCGTCGCCATCAACCGCGAAATCCATCTGCACGCCCAACCCCGAACCGACCACCGCTGCCTGCTCTACTCCGAAAGCCTCGACGAACAGATCGAACTGGCACTGGACACACTGCGCGAAACACCCCCCGACTCGCTGCCACACGGCTGGGCACGCTATGTGGCAGGTGTCGCCGCCACACTGATGCACCACACCGGACGCCTGTTAACCGGCGTGGAGGGCGTAATCGCCAGTACACTGCCGACCGGCGCCGGGCTAAGCTCCTCCGCCGCGCTGGAAGCCGCCTTCGCCACGCTCTGGAACACGCTGGACAAACTTCAGCTGGACAGCTGGACACTCGCCAAACTCTGCCAGCAAGCGGAACAAACTTATGCCGGAGTGCAGTGCGGCATTATGGACCAGGCAGCGAGCCTGCTAACCCGACGCGGACACGCACTCTTTCTGGACACGCGCACGCAACAAACGCGCCATGTGCCCCTGCCACCCGACTGGTTAATCGTGGTGGCGGACACGGGCAAACCGCGCACGCTCAGCGGTTCGGAATACAACCAACGCCGCATCGAGTGTGAGCAGGCAGTGGCAGGGTTGCGTGCCATGCTGGGCAAGGCGGTGCGCGCGCTCCGTGATGTGTCGACACAGGACGCCGCGCTCTATCTGCCCCTGTTGCCAGAGCCGCCTCGGCGACGCGCCCGCCATGTGGTCAGCGAGAACGCCCGGGTACTGGCTTTTCTGGACGCCCTCACCCGCGCCGATGCCCGCACCGTGCGCCAGCTGATGCTCGCCTCGCACGCCTCCCTGCGCGACGACTATGAGGTCAGCTGCCCCGAACTGGACGCCATGGTCAACGCCTGCCTCAACGCGCCCGGCTGCATCGGCGCGCGCCTGACCGGCGCCGGGTTCGGCGGTGCATGCGTCGCCCTGGTCGAACGCGCCCAAATCGAGCCGTTCCTCAAAGCGGCAGACAACGCCTACCGCACCCAGAGCCAGCACACCCCACAGTTCCTCGTGTGCGAAGCGGTCGAAGGAGCCACCGCGTCCATTCAAACCTATTGAGACCAGTTAACCACCACCCAATCTGGCACCCTGTCAAAGTGCGCATCACTCGACACCAATGGTAGCTCGTACACCAAAGCGGTTGCCGCAATCCAAAGATCATTCTCTGGGATCGGTTTGCCCGCTCGACGTAAATGGTCCTTCAGCCAGCCATAGCATTCGGCGATCTCGTCATTGGGAACCAGCACCGTACAGGTTTGTGCAAATTGCCTCACAGTCTTCAGGTTTTTTTCTTTCTCGCTGGAACAGTAAGCACCATAATACAGTTCACCCAGTGCAATCGCTGAGATGAACAGCTCCGCTGCCTGAGAGGACTCTTGCACTGCTGAAGGGTTGTTGCGCAAGATGGCGATGACAGTTGAGGTATCCAGCAGGTACTTACCACTGGCTCCCATCGATTTGTTCGCAGCTCTCCTCTATGGCGCGGAGCATTTGCTCGGCATCGGCGTCGGTGATGGAACCCGCCAGTGCAGCCAGCTTGGCGCCAGGCGTGCCACGGGGCAATTGTGCCTCACACTGCCGCCCCAGACCCCAGCGCCTCGCAGACGCTTGCTTCTGCAGCTCGCTCGTTCCCCCACGCTTTCGTTGGAGCGTTACCTCAGCAGCAACCGAGGCTTTCTGCCCGGCATATCGCTTATAGGTCGCCTCGTCCACAAACTTGGTCAGCTTGCGCCCGTTGTACTCGGCTTTCAGAGCATAGCGCACCTGCTTTTTGCCCGATCGGGTGGTGCGTTCATACTTGACCGCCTTTATCCGGTCATCGGGCACCTCGATCATCCTGCGCTCTTGTACACTAAAGAAACGCATAGAGCCTCCTGCAGCTTTAGAACGCTCTAAAACCGCAAACAGATTATACCTTATATGAGGTAGACTCGCGCGGGCAATGGAGAACAGGAACAGCCTGCTGGGAAGCTGGACACTGGTGGTCGGTTTCTGGCTGCTGGGGCACGGACGCCTGCTAATGGGCGAGCTTTACTGGGGCGACGCAGGCATCTATTTCTATCCCTCATGGGAGTTTGTACGCCGCTGCCTGCAAAGGGGCGAACTGCCCTTCTGGAACCCGCACATCAACGGAGGGCAGCCCCTGATCGGCAATCCCCAGATGGGCATTTTCTATCCCACCACACTGCTGCTGCTCTGGCTGCCCACCGAGAGATGGTTGAGTCTCGTCACCGCGCTGCACCTGCTCTGGAGTGGGGTCGGCATGTGGCTCTGGTTGCGGGCATTGCACCGCAGCCCACAGGCGAGCGCGTGGGGCGCATGTGCATGGATGGGCTGTACGGCGGTCGTCGCGCGAGCGCAGTTTCCCCCGTTTTTGATGAGCATCGCGTGGTATCCATGGGTGCTGTGGAGCGTGGAACGGGTGTGGCAGCAGCCATGTTTGCCTCGCGCACTCTGGCTCGCGCTGATCGGTGCGCTCTGTACGATGGCGGCACATCCGCAAGGTGTGTATCTTATTGCCTGCGCAGCGGGGCTTTATGGAATTGTGCGCATGTGGCAAGGTCCCCTCACCCATACCCTCTCCCCAGCAGGGAGAGGGTTTTCACCCTCACCCATACCCCCTCCCTCTCAAGCGAGGGAGAGGACTGTTGCAAGGCAAGAAGCGCGCCGGCAGCTGCTCTGGTTGGTGGGGGCTGCGATGCTCGCGCTGGCGCTGAGTGCAATCTACTGGCTGCCTGCCAGCGCGGTCGGCGCGCTCTCTAGCTATAGCCACATGAGTATCGAAGAGGCTGAACGGTTCCGCTGGAACATCTTGCACCTGGGCGCTCTGTTCTATCCGTTCCTGTGGGGCAACCCTGCCGTGCTTTATGTCGCGCGGGGCAACTACTGGGAAGTGACCGCCTATATCGGCACCCTGCCGCTGCTGCTGGTACCGTTCGCACTCGGACGCGGGATGCAGGCACGCCTGCGCTGGGGACTGGGACTGATTGCGCTGCTGACAGCGTGGCTCGCACTGGGCACGCAGGGCGGTCTCTACACACTTGCGTTCAATCTCCTGCCCGGCATGCGCATGTTCCACGATCCCGCCCGCTGGCTGCTGATGACCTGCCTGATGACCGCCGCGCTGAGCGCGTTCGGCTATGACCAGCTGCAAAACACACAAACACGCTGCCCAGAGGCGAAGAATGGGCGCAGTGAGGGCACGCCTGTCTCGTCAGCACGGGCGGTTCGCCTCGCACCGTTCGCGGTCGGGCTGCTCATCTGCTTACTAATGGCGGGTTTGCCCGCAACGCGCATCGGAACGGAATGGCAGCGAGCGTTTCTGACGCCACGGGCTCGCGAGGACTATCCGCGCCCGTCGGAACGCCAGATGCTGCAGGTGGCACAGCGAGGCTGGCGTCAGGGTGCTTTGTGGCTGGGAGCATCGCTGGGACTGCTCGCGCTGGCGAAGGCACTGCCACGCAGGCGAACCCTCTGCCTCTGGCTCGGCTTTGTGCCGATGCAACTCTATGCCGTTTACTGCTCGCTGCCAGTGGCGCCGCCGGGCAGCTGGGCGCAGGCGAAACGCCTCATGCACGCGCCCGACGGACGCTGGTGGTACCCGCAAACCTACGACGGCTGGCGACGATTCATCTCCTATCTCACTTATGCCGATGCCAGCCCGCAACAGATGGTGCAGGCATGGATTCCAAACCTACCGATGCTGCTGCCCGCCACGCTCTGGGGCGCGTATGAGCCGCTCGCACCGCAGCGCGTGAGCCGAATGGAGCAGGTGATCCGATTTGCCCGCCCCGATCGGCGGGCACGCTGGCTCCGCGCACTGGGCGTCGAATGGCGGGCAACGCTGGAGAACGACGAGGCGCGTTTTAAGCGGCTTGCGCCCCCATGCGAGCCAGTACAATTCGTGCTGGATGCCGTCCCTGTGCGCAACTTTGACGAGATGCTGCACCGATTCCGCCGCGAGCCTGCTGACCCATGCCAGCGCGCACTGGTGGAAGGCTTGCCACGCGCGGTGCGCTCGCCCGGCGGACGCATCCAGCTTCTCAAACGGAGTAATGCCCAGCTGTACCTGCGCGTGAAGTGCCCGCAGGAAACGGTGCTGATCGTGCGCGAGACGCTGCTGCCCGGCTGGCGCGCATGGATCGACGGCAAAGCGGTGCCGCTTCGGTACGCCGACGGGGTGAACCGCGCCCTGCAAGTGCCTGCCGGACAACACGAGGTCATTCTGCGTTATCGCCCCCCACGCTGGGCAGCAGGTGTATGGATTTCGCTGCTGAGCTTGAGTGCATGGCTGCTCGGATGGCTCATCTGCGCCCGCCGCACTGGAACCCAGCAGGAGATGCCCGCCGTCTGATGAATCGAAACCTGCTATGCGAACGGTCTGGCTGTGTGTGCTCGTCGCGATTCTGAGCATTGTGGGCATGGGACAACCGGCACAGCCGCCCACGAGCAAGCCTGCCACGCCCCCCACAGCACAAGCGCAAACGCCGCCGCCCACCCCACGCGAGGTCACGCTCGAGTTCAAAAATGAGCAGGAGCGCTGGTGGTGGGCAGAAGATGCAAAGGGCAACCCGCTGGGCATCCCCCAAAAGTTGAACGAGAAAACCGCGACGCTGAAGCTGCCCGAAGGCACGGAGACCCTCTGGGTACTCGACAGCAAAACGGCCAATCTGGCACGCTTCACCGCGGATAAGCTGAAAAAAACACTGCCAATCGGCTCAGCGGACTGGAGCCATGTGGCACAACTGCAGGTGAACCTGCGCGCACGGGAGCGACCCGTCGCAACGGCGCTTGTGACCCTGACCGACGAGGCAGGGCAGCGCCAGACGCGGGTGCTAACCCCGACCGCCGAAGGTGTGCTGCTCTTCGAGCGCGTGCCACTGGGCAAAATCACCATCGAAGTGCGCTACGGCGACGACCAAAAAACCACACAGCAACTCCGCCTGAAAGCGGAGCGCGACGAACGGGTGCCCGTGCTGAACATCGCGCTGAGCGGCGAGGTGGACACCCTCACACTGCCAAAAGCCGCCGTGCAGGAGCCAGCGACTACCGTAAGCCGTATCGGCGCAGTGCTGATGTACCTGCTCGTGCTGGTGCTGGCAATCGGGGTGATGGTGCTGCTGGTGCGCCTGGTGCTGCAGAAAGAGAAGCCCATCAGCGAAGCAATGCAGCGGCTGGGCGTGGAGCTGCCGACCGTCGATACGGGTGGCAAAGGCACGCCCACCAGCGCATCCGCGCCACCGGCTGCACCTGACCTGCCACCGCTGGAGACGGCAGGTGTCGCGCCCACCGCCGCGCCCGCGCCCACCCTGAGTGCAACCCCTACACGCCTCGTCGGACTGCAGGGCGCATACGCAGGGCAGGTGTTTGAGCTTAGCGCGGACCTTATCACCGTCGGACGCGAGGCAAGCAACGGCATCGTGCTGAATCAGGAAAACACGGTCAGTCGCCACCACGCACAATTCATGCGCCAGAACGGCGAGCTGCTCGTGCAAGACCTGGGCAGCACGAACGGCACCTTTGTGAACGGGCAACGCATCAGCGCACCCACACCCCTGCGCGTCGGCGACACCGTCCAGTTCGGCACGGCAACTTTTCGAGTGGAGTAAAATGGGTGAGTGGCGTGCGGACACCACGCCCCCAAAGTGCAACTCACCAGCAACGGAATACCGACCAGGATGATTCAGAAACTACTCTATCTGATGGTGTTTGGGGCGATTGGCGGGCTGCTGGCATGGGCGGTGATGGAGCCGTTCACCACCGACGACATCCGTCGCAGCGTGGACTGGGGGCAGTTGACCCTGTTCGGGCTGGTGACGGGTGGCTTCATCGGGGCGATGATCGGCTTTGCCAGCGGGTTGTCACTGGGCACTTCGGCGCATGCGGTGCGCGGGCTACTGCTGGGTGCGTTGGTGGGGCTGCCAGGCGGGCTGTTCGGCATCTATCTCGGACAGATAGTCTTTAGCGTGCTGCAGATGGCTCTGCCCATTATTGGGCTTATTATTGGGCGTGTGTTCGGCTGGGGCCTATTCGGGCTGTTTGTCGGCACGGCAGAGGGGGTGGTAGGGCGTTCGCCCCGACGCATTCGGCAGGGCGCAATTGGCGGCGCCATCGGGGGCGCGCTGGGCGGAGTGCTGTTCGACGCGCTGGCGCTCACGGTGGGAGGTGCGTTCGGTGCGCTGCTACGCGCGGAGGGGGAGGAAGGCGCGCTCTCCCGTGCCGTCGCACTCGTGCTGATGGGCGCAGGCATCGGACTCTTTATCGGCTTGCTGGAGCTGATCTCGCGTCAGGCGTGGGTGCGCGTGCTCTACGGGCGCAACGAGGGCAAAGATTACCCGATAGATCGCTCGGGCGCGATTATCGGGCGCGACGAGCTGGCAGATGTGCCCCTGCGCGGCGACCCACAGGTCGCGCCGCGCCACGCCGAGATCCTGATGACAGGTGGACAATATCTGCTCGTGCCGCATGCGCCCCTGCAGGTGAACGGCGCACCGGTCAGTGGGCAGGTCACGTTGAACGATGGCGACCAGCTGCAGATTGGCTCGTTCCAGTTAATATTCCAGCTGCGTTCGGGGGCATGGGTGCCCGCGCCACATCGCGTGGCGCGGGCACCCATGCCGCCGCCTCCGCCTGTGCCAGCAGGCAGCTGCCCCTACTGCGGTCAGCCGTATGACCCCGTGACGGGCGCGTGCGCCTGCTCCCTTCCAACAGGTGCGCCCCCAGCGTCTGGCGGCTTTGCGACCCCCGGGCCGGGGCAGCCATCCATGCCAGGGCAGACACACACGATGCTGGTGGGGCTGGACCCCGTGGTGTCGGGCGTGCGCGTCGTGGTGCCGCCTACCGGACTGCGCGTGGGGCGCGAGACGGGCAACGACCTCGTCATTCCCGACCCGACGGTCAGCCGACGCCACGCCCGCATCATAATAGAAGGCGGTATCCCCATACTGTATGACGAAGGCAGCACGAACGGCACTTTTGTGAACGAGCAGCGCATCACCCGTCAACCGCTCCAGCCAGGCGACCTCCTCCGCTTCGGCAATGTGCGCTTCCGCGTGGAATGAGGACACCTCCATCTCCCCAGCAAGGAGTGGGGAATTGGATCGCCACGGGGTCATATCGGCTCCTGCTCATAGAGGCTGATTCGTACCACGCCATGCTCGAACCGAATGTCGGGCAAGGGGGTGCGGCGTTGCTCGAGCAACGCCCGCTGATATGCCACGCGCTGCTCCTGTAGCTCGCGCTCCAAACAGAGGTTCGCCAGCTGGCGCAACACCGATTCGTCGGGCGGCTTATACAGATAGTCATACGCACCTGCGCGGAACGCCTCACGGGTGGTCTCAAAGCCGACCGCCTGCGCCGTCACCAGAATGTAGAGCGGTTCGGGATGCTTCTGCTTGAGCGTCTGCAGCACAGCGACGCCGCGCGTGTCGGCGGGGTCGCTGGCACTCAGGCAGGTGTCGATCAGCACCAGGTGCGGGCGGTGCTGGCTAATCAGGCGCGAAGCCTCCGGCTCGTCCGATGCGTAGAACCATTCAAAGTCGGGGAAGCGCGCCGTGAGCGCCTGATAGAAGTCAGGGAGGTCATCATAGACCAGCAGGCGCGGGCGCGGCGCCTGCAGCTGGGGTGCGCTCTCGCTCAGGCACAGCTGCACGGTCTGAACCGCTGCCCATTCGTCGCCAAGACGCTCCTTCGCCTGTTTCAGTAGCGGCGCCAGCTCATGCTCCACACGACGCTGAAGGTCATCGGGTTCCACCGGCGCCTCTTGATCCAGCAGCCAGTCGAGCAGGCTCTCGTCGCACTCCAGCACTTTATCCTCCAGCTGGTAGAAGCGCGCCTTGAAGGTTTCGAGAACGCGGCGAGCGATTTCGCGCAACACCGGCTGGCTCAGGGGCTGGAACGGCACCACCACGGGCAGCAGGTTCAGCATCTCCTCGGGGAAGCCCTGCTCTTCGAGGTAGCGGAGCAGGCGTGCAGGCTCAAGCACAGCAGGTATCTGGGCACGCTGCGCGCGTCCGAAGCCGATGGGACGCTCGGGCTGCTCGCCCAGTTCGTGCGCGAAAATCACGAGGGCTTCGCGAAAGCCCACCTGCTGCCCGCGCCCATCGGTGCAGTACCCCTGCTCCAGAATCTGGCGGAACAGCCCCTGCACAGCGGGCGTGGTGGTCTCCAAACCGCGCACATAGATCACACAGCGTGGAAACTCCATCACATGATTGGTCAGAAGCCCACCCCGTTCCCAGCCGATATAGGGCGGTTTGACCCCCAGCAGTTCATCCAGTTCATCCGCGTTGAGATGATAGCGGCGCACCAGGCGACGCAGGTCCAGATCGAGGAACGCTTTTTCGTTGCGACAGAGTATCTGGGTAAGCAGGCGTGCGGTGAGGGTTTTGCCTGTGCTGGGTGGTCCGATAAAGAGCATGGCGAGCCGAACACCTTGGCGCACCTCGCGCCGCGCGAAATGCTCCTGCACCGCCTGCGCGATGATCTGAATGGCGGGTTCCTGCCCCAGCACAACGGCGTTGAGTTGCGCGGACAGGTCGGGCAGGTGGGTGATGAGCAGGTCTTCAGGCGGGATCTGCAGGCGACGGGCCAGCACCTGATAGACATCCTGCGGGGTAACGACGAGAGGTGGTTCACCTGTGCCGCGCAGCGAGACCCATGCGCCCGCAGCGTCCAGCAGATCCAGCGATTTGTCGGGCTGGTGGCGCATGGGCAGAAACCGCTCGCTCAGGTCGAGAATCGTGTCCAGGGTCTCGTCGGGGTATTGCACGCCGTGATGCTGTTCGTAGAGGGGGCGCACCTCGCGCAGAATGCGGCGCATCGTTTCGTCAGACGGCTCCTGCAAACTGACCATCTGGAAGCGGCGTGCAAGGGCGCGGTCAGCTTCAATATGCTGCACATATTCCTGGCGGGTGGTCGCGCCAATACAGCGGATTTTACCAGAGGCGAGCAGCGGCTTGAGCGCATTCGCCACATCGAGCGTGTGCCCGCTGACCTGTGTGCCGACAATCGTGTGCAACTCGTCGATAAACAAGATGATGCGGTCGCCATACTGCTCCAGCACCTGCCGAAGGGCCTCTAATCGCTCTTCGATGGTGCCGTGATACTGGGTGCCCGCGCGAAGCGCGACCAGGTTAAGTTGCAGCACGGTGTAGCCCTGCAAGGCGGGAATTTCACCGCGATGGATGCGCAGCGCGAGGTCTTCCACCAACTTGGTCTTGCCCACGCCGGCAGGTCCGACAAGGGCGACATTCGGCTTGGTACGGCTCAACAGTCCCAGCACGAGCGATTCGCGTTCGGCATCCCGCTCATAGGCAGGGGTTAGCTTCCCTTCTGCCGCCAGCTGCGTGAGGTTGATCGTGTAAGGTTGCAGGACGCGCAGGGCATCGGCGGGGATGGTTCGGGGGCGCGCGCGTTGCGCCTTGTGCTGTTGTTGCTGCAGCCGCTGGCGAAGCGCCTCGGGGTCTATCTGCCACTGCTGCATTGTTTGGTGCAGAGTGGGGTCCTGAGCATCGAGCATCACAGACAGCATATCCCAGAGGGTGGCGTCCTCGCGCCCTTCCTGACGGCAGCGCTGGCGCACCTGCTGGTGGAACCGACGCACCGTGTCGTCCACAGGCACCCGCTGGTCGCCCGGCGCGTCTAAGAGTTGCCCCAGCTGCTGCTGGATCTCTTGGGGGAGGCTGACACCCAGCTGTTGCTGTGGGGCAACCGCCCACCAGCCCCACCAGAGGTCTGACAGGTTCAGCGGTCGTTCCGCCTGCAGGGCGCGTGCCTTCGCCCGTTTCCAGACTTCGTTCGCTTGCGGATCATAACCTGAAACCATGCGTGTTTCGCCTCCTTTCTGATTATACACCAGTGGTTCAGGGGCGGAGGGGCGCGGCGACCACGCCCCTCCAGGAGTGTCTAAGTGGATACTACACCTCGCGCAGGTCGTCATCGGAGCGGCGGCGTCCACCCATCTCGCGTTCCAGCGCTTCCAGTAGCCAACGTAGCGGCCCACCAAACACCATTTCGCCCTCCAGGTCTTGCTCGATGAACTGCTGGGCGGTTCGCTCGCCCTTCAGGATTGCCTGCAGGCGCGGCGCATACTCCTCCACCGTCTTAATCGCCACCCTCATCGCATGAACGAACTGCTCATAGGTGAAGGTGTTCTGATCGATGGGCGCGTCGACGGAGAAGCGCACCTCGCCATCGCGCGGGTCGTAGCTGAACTTGCCCAGAATGATGCGATAGTTGATATAGTTCATCGCCAGCCACAGGTCGCTGAGGCGGTCGCGCGGCGTGCTGTCCAGCGGGGCAGAGAGCACCTGATGCACCTTGAAGGAGAGGCAACCCCGCTCCACCATCGGGTCGATGCTCATCACATAGCCCTCGGCGGCTTCCGAGGAGCGCCATCCCGTGTGGATAACCCCTTCTTTCTCGAAAGGCTCATCCACCGCTTGATAGCGGCTCCAGCCGAACCGCTCCAGATACTCCCTCATCATCTGTAAGGTCACCTGACTCATCGTTCTGTACCTCCTGAAAGAGAAGATAATATATTGATACGCGGTCGTACATGCGATTCCTGCTACTATCGTGATATGGTATATTGACTGCCCCCTGAAGATGGGTTTGTGAGTAAACACCTGCGTTAGCTACAAACGATACGCGCTCTCTCTGCCCATGTCTGGGAGGGCTTGCCTTGCAGGCGACCGAATATGTTCGGGGTGCTTTGTGCGTTCTCTATATCTTTTAGGGTTCGGCTTGGCAGGAACATTGGCTCGCCTATTGAAACTTCGGGGACAAGGAGCGAGCGATGCTGGCGAAGGTCTATAGCGCTGCGCTGCACGGCATCGACGCCTTCACCGTGCAGGTGGAGGTCGATATGCAGCCGGGCATGCCGCAGTGGACACTGGTTGGATTGCCCGACACCGCCGTTCAGGAGTCGCGTGAGCGCGTGCGTACCGCCATTCGCAATGTGGGGCTCGATTTCCCTTTGCGCAAGTTGACCATCAACCTTGCCCCTGCCGATGTGCGCAAGGAGGGTCCCGCATACGACCTACCAATCGCGGTGGGCATTCTGGCGGTGTCGGAGCAGATTCCGCTGGAGCGGTTAGAGGAAACGCTCATTGTGGGCGAGCTGTCGCTGGACGGCAGCGTGCGCCCAGTGAACGGCGTGCTCTCGATCGCGCTGCACGCGCGCGAATCGGGCAAGCGGCGGCTGATGGTGCCCGCCGCGAACGCGCTGGAAGCCGCCGTCGTGCGCGACATCGAAGTGATTAGCGTGGAGAACCTGCTGGAGGTGGTGACCTACTTTCATGACCCTGGCAGCAAGCAGCCGACGCGCGTGGATGTGAACGCACTGCTGCAGGCGCAGCCGGACTATGAGGTAGACTTTGCCGAGATTCGCGGTCAGGAGCAGGCGAAACGCGCGTTGGAGATCGCGGCGGCGGGCGGGCATAATGTGCTGCTAATCGGTCCGCCGGGTTCGGGCAAGACGATGCTGGCCCGTCGGCTGCCGACCATTTTGCCCCCGATGACGCTGGAAGAGGCATTGCAGACGACTCGGCTTTACAGCGCGGTGGGGTTGCTGCCGCCAAGAACAGGATTAATGACCACGCGCCCATTCCGCTCGCCTCATCACACCACCTCCTACGCCGCGCTGGTGGGCGGTGGCACTATCCCGCGCCCCGGCGAAATCTCGCTGGCGCATAATGGCGTGCTGTTTCTGGATGAGCTGCCCGAGTTCAAGCGGGATGTGCTGGAAGCGATGCGCCAGCCACTGGAAGACGGCGTGGTGTCAGTGTCGCGAGTGCAGGCAGCGGTGCAGTTCCCCGCGCAGACCATGCTCGTCGCCGCGATGAACCCGTGCCCATGCGGCTTTCACGGCGACCCGTATCATAACTGCAACTGCTCGCCAACGATGATTCGCAAGTACCTGCAGCGCATTTCGGGTCCGCTGCTGGATCGAATCGATATTCATTTAGAGGTGCCACGCCTGCGCCAGGAGGAGCTGCTGGGGCTGCAACCGGGGGAGCCGTCGGCAGCGATTCGCGAGCGAGTGGTGCGTGCGCGTCTGCGCCAGCTGGAGCGACTGCAACCCTATGGGCTGGTGTGCAACGCGCAGATGAGCAGCAAGCTGGTGCGCCAGTTCTGCCCGATTGGGGAGGATATCCGTGCCTACTTACGCACGGCGGTGCAGCGGCTGGGGTTGAGCGCACGCGCCTTTGACCGCATTCTGAAGATCGCCCGCACAATCGCCGATCTGGAAGCCGCCGAGATTCAACTGCCCCATGTCGCCGAGGCGGTGCAATACCGCAGCATCGATCGCCGATTCTGGGGCACCGGATAAGCAAAAATCCCCCAAATTCCCCCGAATCGATGTCCGATTTTGGGCAGTTTGTGAGTCTATTAAGGGTGGATGACCTCTGTAATGGGTCAGCCAACAGGGCGAAGAATTGGAGACATCGGCGGCGCTGGGCTTTGATCCTCCTTTCGACAGCGTCGCCCATTTTTTTTCTGCCTCCTGAACGCTCTCGCGGGGTACACTCTCGATAGGCGTGTGGGTCGGCAGCGTGTGGATGCTATCGAACCCTATTGAGCACGCCCTCGTCCACGCTTGCATCGGAGGAACTGACGATGAGAAAACTGATGGGGTTCCTGTTGCTGTTCACGCTGGGCTTTCTGGCGGGCGCGTATGTGCTCAGGACCTATTTTTCGGGCGGGCTGGCAGGTGGACTTTACGCACCTGCCGCGTTGAGCGATTCGAGCAAGCAGGCGTTGCTGGCATCGTTGGAAGCACCTGTGCCTGCGGGCGCACCCCCCACCTCGTTTGAGACAATGTTGCGCACTGCAGCGGAACGCATCTCACCTGCCGTGGTGAATGTGGACACCACAGGCGAGGTGTTCACCTGGTTGGGCGAAACGCGGCGCGTGGGCGGCAAAGGCTCCGGCGTGATTATCAGCCGCGATGGCTTCGTGGTCACGAACAACCATGTGGTGCGCATCGGACGCGAAATCGCCCCCGACATTACGGTGACCCTTGCCAATGGACGGCGCTTTAAAGCCCGCGTGATTGGGACCGACGCTTTTAATGATATTGCACTGCTCAAGATTGAGGGCAGAAACCTGCCCGTCGCGCCACTGGGCGATTCGAACCAGCTGCATGTGGGCGACTGGGTGATTGCGGTGGGTAATCCATTCGGGTTGGAGAACACCGTGACAGCGGGCATCGTCAGCGCGTTGAACCGCAATCTGGCGGGTGTAGGCGATGTGCCCGGCGGTTTAATCCAGACCGACGCCGCGATCAACGCGGGCAACTCAGGAGGTGCACTGGCAAACTCGCGCGGGCAATTGATAGGCATCAACACCGCCATCTATTCGCCCGTGGGCGCGAATGTGGGCATCGGCTTCGCCATCCCGATCAATCGGGTGAGGCAGGTCGTGCGCGAGATCCTGGAGTACGGCTCTATCGGCAGCGCGTGGATTGGCATCGCTTACCGCGACATCAGCGACCCGGCGGTACGCCGCTTCCTGCAGGAGCAGTTCCCCGAGCTGCGCTTTCCTGCGCAAGGAATGCTGATTCTGGGTGTGGAGCGGGGGGCGCCGGCAGATCAGGCGGGACTGCGCCCGGGCGATGTGTTGACCGCGATGAATGGACGCCCGCTGACCAGCATCGAGCAGTTCCAGCAGATGATGCGGCGTGTGCGCCTCAAGGAGAAGATCCGCTTCACCGTCTGGCGTGAGGGACGCACGCTGCAAGTGGAGGTGACACCGATTGAGCGGTGAATCGGCGCCGCCCGACCCTGAGTTGAGGGTGCCCGAATACACACTGCGCTGGAACCTGTACGGCGCGGGGTTGGCGAATCTGGGGCGTGCGGGCAAGCCAGAGCGTGTGCCAACGCCCCAACCCACGCCCACGCAGCTGCTCGTACGCATGGATGCCGTCGGCATCTGCTACAGTGATGTGAAGATCGTCCGACTGGGCAATCAACATCCGAAGCTGTTTGGGCGCGACCTGCGCAAACACCCGGCAGTAATGGGACACGAGATCGCCTGTACAGTAGTGCAGGTGGGCGACGCGCTCCAACATCGCTTTCGGGTAGGCGACCGCTATGTGGTGCAGGCGGATGTCTACCTGGGCGGCAAGAATATGGCGATTGGCTACGCGCTGGACGGCGGCTTCACCCAGTACGGCTTGATAACAGAACCTGCCCTGTTTGGGGATGACGGCTGCTATCTGCTGCCCTGTCCGGAGCATCTTTCCTATGCAGAGGCAGCGCTGGTGGAGCCGTGGGCGTGTGTGGTCGCCAGTTATCGGCTGGCACCGCGTCCGACCCCGCGTCCGAACGCCCGCTGGCTTGTGCTTCTGCCGCATACCCCCGAAGTGCACTATCGCTGTCGCGCGCTGGAATCGCTACAGCCCGATAGCGAGGGTGGTGTCGCGGTTGTGGCGCATGATACACGGGGCAACGCGCTGTGCAAGGCGTTTGTGCAGGCGGCACAGCGGCTCGATATGATGGTACACACACTCGCCTGTTCGCCTGACAGGCTTGGCTCTCCGGAGCTGGTATCGATGCTGAAGGCGCAATACACGGGTGGCGAGGGCTTCGATGATATTCTGCTCTTTGGCGAACCGTCGTCCGCACTGCTGGAGGCATGTATCAACGCGCTGGCGTATGGTGGGCATCTGAGCTTCACCTGTCATCGACCGCTGGCGCCTGTGGCGGTCGATGTCGGTCGATTGCATTATGACCGTCTGATGGTGATGGGCACGACCAGCTGGGACATCAGCGATGCGCAAACGCACACACGCTCCACCGCGCTGTCCGAGGGTGAGAGCCTGCTCCTGCTGGGCGCGGGAGGACCAATGGGTCAAATGCACCTGCACTATGCGTTAAGCCAGCCTGACCCGCCAGCGCGAATCGTGGTGGTAGATCGGCACGAAGAGCGGCTCGACGCGCTGCGTTCGATGCTCGCAGTGTCCGGTCACAACCCTTCCACCGAAGTTTTCTTCTACAACGCGGCGGGGGTTCCCCCCGAACACCAGCAGGAGGCGCTGCATGCGTTGAGGCCGTTCGGCTATAGCCAGATTATGTGCCTCTCTTCCGCGCCGGAGGCGGTTTCGATGGTATATCCGTTGTTGAGTGATGGCGGGGTGCTGAATCTCTTTGCGGGCATTCCGCGTGGGGTCAAGGTACCGCTTGATCTTACGCTATTTGCGACGCGCCACCTGCGCCTGATGGGCAGCAGCGGTTCGAGTATGGCAGATATGGCGCACTGTCTGCGCTTGGCATCGGAGGGGGCACTACCAGTGCGGCGGGTGCTGAGCGCGATTGGTGGCTTGAACACGCTGCCTGAGGCGATTCGCGCGGTGCTGGAACATCGCTACTCGGGCAAGGTCGTGATTTTTCCGAACCTGCCGACACTGCCGCTGCTCGGGCTGGATGAGCTACCCGCCCGCTTGCCAGAGGTTGCCAATCTTTTGGAGGAAGGGCGCTTCTGGACCAAGGCGGCAGAAAGCGCCCTTTTCTGCAGATTCCGATCAAGTGACCCCTTTTAGCCGATAACCTTCTGGCGTCTGCGCCTGAGCCATAGAGCGCCTAACCCGATTCCAAGTATGCTGAGCGAAGCAGGTTCCGGCACCGTGAGAATGCGCAGCTCGTCAACCACATTCGTGGTGCCGCAGATACAGCACTAACCGTGCCAGAAGAGGGGTTTTGGATCTGTCGGCACAGAGCTAACCCGACACGAGGACATCAATAACGAACGGTTTTTCCAACGAGTTTAGAATGGCTGGGCATTCTGGTTCTGTGTTGGCGCCAGCACGATGGCTGCCAGCTCCTCACCGCCCTGACATTCGCGCAGCGCATCGGCAAGATGCTGCAGATAGGAATGGTACATCTGTTCCCACTCGCGATAGGCAAGCATGATACGGTTTCGACTGTGAGGTGGCAGGGCGGGATAGATGGGACGCATTTCTGCTTTGAGTTGCTCGATCTGCTCGCGATAGGATGCCAGAGCCTGCTCCATCTCGCTTTTGAGGTGGTGATACTGGCGATAGAGGGCTCGGTAGCGTCGGATTGCCACCCATGCTGCCTGCTGCACTTCGGATGGTGCAGTGGATGAGGGGGTGCCCGGATGGACCTGACTCAGCGATTCGATGTTGGTGTCAATCGGCTCGTTGCTTTCTGCATTATGTGCATGGCGTGTTGTTCGGAACTGCTCGCGTTCGTGCTGGGTGATGCATGCCGCAATCTGATGTCCGAAGGGTTTAGAGCGTCCTTCCAAAAAGCCTTCCAGCAGGGCACAGGCGAGTAAGGGCAACATCAGCAAGGCGGTCAGCCACAGGGCGAGTTGTGTCCAACCACCCAGCGTGGTGGCAGTGCGCCCAATACTCATCAGCAGCCATGTGAGCAGACCTGCAGTAAGTACGAGCAGGATCAAAGTGGCGCCAAGACTCCAAGCGGCGCGACGCGCTTTGCCTTCGTGCCAGCCAAACAGGTGATACAGCTCTGCTATGGTGGCGGTGGCACCCCACAGGGCGCGCGTCCAGAGGTAGGTCAATGCCACGCCAGCGAGCAGCGTCAGTGTGAGCAACAGCGGCGCGTGGATGGGTTGACCAGGCGTGATTAGCCCTATCGCCCCCGTCAATCCCATGCCCCACCCCAGCCCAACTATGCCGATCAGGATTGCCCAGAACGGCTTGGGGATCAATCTACCCTGATAGCCCGGCAGGTTCTGCGCATGCATCACTTCAGCGGGTGTGAGTGACGGTGGTTGTTGCACGGGTGTTGTTGGCATGGTGGGCAGGTGCGGTGTCTCAGGATGGGCAGGGGAGGCGCGTTCCGCATCGGGCGTGGCATTCGTGTGGTTAGCGGAGGACTGTTCGATGAGCTCGGCAAACTCGCCGTCCCCCATCAAGGGGTCGCCTCGCAGGTTGATTCCTACCTGTGCCGCCTGCGCGTAGGCGTCCTGCCAAGCGGAATAGAGTTGCGCACGCAGTTCGTCCAGTTCCGGTTGCCAACGGGCGCGTACCTGTTCCATCGCCTGCTCCACCCCCCGGATCTGCTCGCGCAGGGCGTCATTGCGATGCTCCGCTTCGGGCCGCTCGGCACGGAAATTTTCGAACTCCTCCTCGCGAATCGCTCGATATCGCTGATAGGCGATCCGCACCCGCGCCTCGTAGAGAGAGACCAACAGGCGTGCCTTCAGCAGATTAACCTGCTCCAACACCTCTACAATCGGTTGCCAGCCGCTCTGCTCAAAAGGGACATCGTCGAAGACTGGCTCGCGAAGCCAGCGCTCATCTTCATACCATGGCGCCCCGTTCTGGGCTGCCATTCCGGGTGCGTCGATCATTTCAGACCACTCCAACAGTGTTATACCATGCGGTATCATGATCAGTGCCATGAAATGCCCCGTGTGTCAGGTTGATCTGAAGATAGCCGAACGGGCGGGCATCGAGATCGATTATTGTCCGAACTGCCGTGGCGTCTGGCTGGATCGGGGCGAGCTGGACAAAATCATTGAGCGGTATGCGCAGTCCTCCGACCCGGTCGATGCCCCGCCATCCATGCCTCGCTCGACTCCTCCTTCGGCACCTCCACCCTCGCGATCCGCCCCTTATCCTTATGAGGACGAGGAACCCTCCCGTGGTGAGTATCGCAAGCGTCGCAAACGCAACTGGCTGGAGGAGCTGTTTGATCTGTTCGACTGAGCCGAGATGCCAATAACCCTTTGAAATGGGGTATAATGGTTATATCGGAGGAGAACGATGAATCGACGAGGATTTACCTTGATTGAGCTGCTGGTGGTGATCGCGATTATCGCGATTCTGGCGGCGATTCTGTTCCCCGTGTTTGCGCAGGCGCGTGAGAAGGCACGCCAGACCATGTGCTTGAGCAACAATAAGCAGGTGGGCATCGCCGCGATGATGTATATCCAGGATTACGACGAGGTATTTCCCTTTGCGGAGATCGCGATGGAGCCGCCGCCGGGTTTCTGTGGAGGCGGTTATTCCGGCTGCACCTCCATCGGGTTCCTGTACTGGCTGCAGCCCTACTCCAAGAGCAACCTCTATTCGCGTTGTCCCAGCACGAAGCAAGTGACCGATGCGACGGCAACGGGCCGACGCCTGCTGTGCGAGGGGCGCGTGGGCTATGGCGCCTCCTATCCGTCGCCTGCAGGCTATCTCTGGACCTGTGGCTCGCCATGGAGCGTGCCCAGCAAGTCGCTGGCGGCAATTGATAAGCCTGCCAGCCATGTTTATGTGATGGATGGCATTCCATCGGGCACGGCCAGTTATCTCCTCTGGCGCGACTATGGCTACTACATGAATGTGGTCTACTCCCCCTTTCCGACAGCGCAGGGGTTGCCCGTTGGCGCGGCGTACCATCAGCGTCCTCACGGGCGGCATATGAAGCTGGTGGTGGTCACCTATACGGATGGGCATAGCAAGGCGACACCGTTTGAGCAGCTCTACGGTCTGCCGGAGAAGGAGTGCGAGCGCGACGACTTCACCTACTGCTCCCGCATCAATCTGGATCCCAATCGGTATCCGGAGCTGTGGGAGCGCTGGCAGTAGTTCGTGGGTCTCAGCGACCGTGCTGGAAGCTGTCGCCCAGGTACCAGCCCATCAGGTGGGCTATAAACAGGATGTTGCCCCCAAAAAGCAGGGTGGCGAGCATGCCATAGGGGTACACCAAAGCGAACAGCAGGGTCAGCATACCGGTGGTAATAAAGGTGCGCGAGATGGAGGAGTTCAGCCCGCCCTGAAGCAAGCCATACAGGGTGTAGAGCAGAGCGGTGAGCGGGAAGCAAAGCGTTGCCATCAGCACAATAAGACCACCGAGCGAGAGGCGTGCCCCATAGCGTCGCCACGGCAGCGCGTCCTCCAGCGGGGCCACCCAGCGACTGACGCTTAGCAGGAAGCCTGTCAAAAAGCCCGCCAGCCCCATATAGAGCACTAGGTTCCAGCTCCAGACGCCAATCATCGGCAGCCAGCGGAGGAGCGTAGCGGGCTCGCCAGGCATGGTCGCGCTGAGTGCGACAAGGAACAGCACCGTGCCCCAGCCGAGCGACTGGGCGGCATAAAGTTTCCATTCGGCAGGCAGGTGCAACACGGGCAGGTTCACTCGCCGCGTAGACGTGGCGGGTGTTGTGCCCGCATGCGCGGTGCTGGCTAATCGTTCGAACTTGCGCTGCAGGTCGGTGTTGTTCGGGTCTAACTGCAGGGCATAAGTGTAGGCGCTCAGTGCAGCATCAATATGTCCTTGCAGGCGATACACATCACCCATGATGATATAGCCCTGTGGGTGGCGCGGTTGCAGGCGGGTTGCCTGACGTGCCCAAGAGAGCGCGTCGCGCAGGCGTCCCTGCAGGAAGGCGCGTTCCGCTTCATAGAGAGCGCGGCGCACCTCTTGGCTCACATCGGGGGAACGCGCTGGACGACTTGGGCGGGCGGCACCAGTGGGTGAACGGGTCGCATCGGGCGATGGGCTGCGGCTTTGCAGACGCAGCAGCGCATCGTAGTGCCGCCGACGCTCCGGGTCAGACAGCACTTGATAGGCTTCCTGAATGCGCAGGAACTGGTCCTTCGCGTCGGGTGCGGGGTTCACATCGGGATGGTAACGACGCACCAGCTCGCGATACCGCTTGCGAATCTGCTCTGGCGTTGCGTTCATCGGTAGCCCCAGCACCTCATAATGGTTCTGTCGCATGGTCTCCCCCCGATGCCTGTTCAGGGACCCGCCTGGGAGAGGAGGGATGAAAAGTAGCCTGTGTAGAAGGTGATCAAGATAATCAGCACAAAGAGAGCGACCATCAGGTAGACCACCACCCCAAAGATATGGCCTGCTTGATGCGAGCGCACCTTGCCTTCCTCCTCATAATATTCGGCAACTTTTTCCATCATGAAGCCCAGCTCGCCCGTGTTTTCGCCCGTGGCGACCATATCCAGCACCATCTGGGGCAGCACGCGCGCCTCGCGCAGGCTCTGCGTGATGCTGATGCCCGCTTCGATTTTGGATGAGGCAGGCTTAAGCTGGCTGGCAAGGTATTCGTTACCGCAAGCGTCCGCCGCGATGCGAATCGCCTGCGAGAGGGGCAGCCCCGTGTTATAGAGCGCACTGAGCGCGCGTCCGAACCGTGCCAGCGCAAGCTGTCGTATGGTAAAGCCCAGCCACGGAATGGAGACGGTTATCAGTCCCCAGAGCCAGCGGAAGGTCTGCGAACGCAGTGCCAACCGGAACGCCACCCAGAGCACGGCAAGGGTGACAAACAGGGTGAGCAACACATTGGTGGCAAAGCTTGCAAGTGCATCGGTCAGTGCGCTACCGCCGCTATGCCCGAGTAGGCGCAACAACAGACTTGGTGCCATCAGAATCGGGATGACCAGCACCAGCACCAGTTTAGGATAGAAGGTCACGCGGCTAAGCAGGCGGCGCAGCTCCAGATCGTTTTCCAAGTAGTCGGCGATCTGGCGCAAGCTCTGCTCCAGCACGCCGCCCGATTCGCCCACACGGATCATGGCGCGGATAATCGGTGAGAAAAGCGCGGGATGACGGTCGAAGGCGTCGCTGATACGCTCACCCGCGAGCACGCTGTCGCGGATGTCCAGGATGGCGCGTCGCAAGCGCGGGTGTCGGCGCTGATTGCCAAGGGTATCCAGTGCCTGAAAGATGGGCACGCCGGCGCTAAGCATCGTCGCCAGCTGACGGAAAAAGAGAGCGAGGTCTTTCAGCGGTGCGCCTCCGAACAGGGGTGGGGCAGCCGTGCGCGAGGGTTCCCTTAGAGGTGGGCGAGTCGAATCTGGCAGGGCGTACAGCTCCAGCAGCCAGTAGCCCTGTGCCCGAATCTGGTCGCTTGCCTCCAAGCGCGAGGACGCCTGAATGGTGCCCTGCACTTCCTGCCCGTTCGGGTCACGCGCTACATATCGAAAGGTCGCCATTTGTCCATCACCCTGCCCTCTCCCCAGCGGGAAGAAGAGGCTTACCCCTCGCCCGTACCCCCTCCCCAACGGGGAGAGGGTTATTTCCCCTCGATTCTACCCATGATGGGGCGATGCTTCGCTTGCGCCCACTGGCTCGCTTTCAACCGCTTCCAGAGGGGGCAAGGCGAGCTGCTCGCGCAATTGATCGACAGCATGTTGCCAGGGGCGCACCTCGTCATCGTTCGCCCCGTAGAGAATGATGCGCTCGATAAAAGCGTTTTCGCTATGCAGGTAATCACTGATCGTCTCTATAATGCACTGGGCGAATGCCTCGGATGGCAATCCATCTTCCCACGACGGCGCGGGCAGCAGCAGCGTGTGCATCGCCTGCTGGTGCGCCAGCTCCAACGCAGCGCGGGTCGCCTGGCAGAGGGTCTCCCTCTGGACCGGTGCCTGCTCATCGTGGATGGCAAGGTGCACCACCCAGCGGATGGGCAGGTTGCCGCCAGGGGTGTAGGTTGCCTCGCCTAGCGAGATGGGTGCTACCTCCTGAATCTTGCGCATCAAGGGTCGTCCACCGAAGCGGGTGAGGGCTTCGCCCGGCGCAGAGATAGGCACGAACTCTGCTCCCCGAATGAACATGCCCGTCGTGTTCAGTGCAGGGTCGGTGAAGTGCCACAGCCCATCCGCCGGGATGAGGAGCCAGCCAGGCTTTTTGCGCAGTAAACCGACAGGAGGCGATTCTTCCACATGCAGCACGGTATGGCGCACCCTTAACATATAGGGATACGATTCGAAGCCCACTTCCGCGACCCAGTTCAGAATCTGGCGATAGGCCCAGGCGTTGATCGGTTCGAAGCAGAGCAGGGAGATACGGCGGATAGTCTCCGGACGATGATGGGCGATTACCTCGGGGAGCGTCCAGGCGGTCTCTTCGGCAAAGGCGCGACGCAGATCGGGCGTGTAGTCGGCAATTGCGACGGTGTGCGCGTTTAGTTCCGCCGCTTTTTCGAGGGCGAGGCGCAGCGCCTCGCGTTGGAGCGATGCGGTCGTAGTGGTCTGCTCATCGAAGATGTTCACATGCAGGATTTTTTTGAATCGGGTGCGTCCTCCGCTGGTGAGGGCAATGCCGAGCGGAGGCAGGGGTGCCTGACGCACCGCTTCTTCTTCCACAAGGTTGAACGCTGCCAGGTCGCGTACCTGCTTGCGCACGCCGGTGACCATGCGCAAGGTCTGGTCTGCCGCTAAGATCAGCACATCGGCGGGCAGGCGGTGTAGGCTGGTATGCGCGAAGCCGTACAGTTGCACGGTCGCGCCGCCAATCTCATAGCTTGCGATGGGCGTCAGCCGTGTGAGCCACGGATGCTGCTGCATGTTGTGTACCTCCTTTGTGGAGGATTATACCCCCTCACCCGTGCCCTCTGAGAGTTCAGTGGGTGTAGCCATCGGGGTGGCGCAAGAACCAGCGGTAGGCGTGTCCGATCATGGTGGTCAGGGCAGGGTAGCGTGGTTGCCAGCCCAGTTCACGGCGGGCTTTTTCAGCAGAGGCAACCAATCGCGCGGGATCACCCGCTCGACGCGGGGCATAGCGGACGGGAATCGACTTGCCCACCACCTGCTCTGCTGCACGGATGACCTCCCGTACGGAATAGCCCTGCCCATTGCCCAGGTTGTACACGGTGCTGGGCGCGCCTGCGCGGAGTCGCTGCAGCGCAAGATAATGCGCCTCGCACAGGTCAGACACATGGATGTAGTCGCGGATACAGGTACCATCAGGGGTATCGTAATCGCTGCCGAAAATAGCGATATGGTCACGCTTGCCCATAGCAGCGAACAGCACCAGCGGGATCAGATGCTCCTCCGGACGGTGGTCTTCACCCAGTTCGCCATCAGGGTCGGCACCCGCAGCATTGAAATAGCGCAGCGCGATGGCGCGGATGCCGTAAGCCATTCCGTACCAGTGTAGCATGCTCTCCATCACGCGCTTCGTCTCGCCGTAGGGACTGGTCGGCTTGAGCGGATGTTCCTCCGAAATGGGTAGCTGCTCCGGCTCACCATAGACCGCCGCGGTGGAGGAGAAAATGATCTGTTGCACCTGATGCACTCGCATGGCTTCCAGCAGGTGCCAGCAGCCCAGCACATTGTTCTGGTAGTATCTGGCAGGTTCGCGCATCGATTCACCGGCGAAGATAAGCGCGGCGAAGTGCATGACGCACTCGATGGGGTAGCGGCGGAAGACGCGATGCAGGGAGTCGGGGTCCAGCAGGTCGCCCTGTTCGATGATGCCTCCCACAATCGCCTGCCGATGTCCAGTGGAGAAGTTATCGAAGACGACGACTTGCTCACCCTTTTGCACCAGTTGTTTGACCATATGCGAGCCGATATAGCCTGCGCCACCGATAACGAGAATCATCGGCTGAGTATACCTTATCGAGTTTTAGGCTGCGGCGGCCGTGGCAAGGACCTCGGACGCAGGCACCTGGGCAACGACATGGATGGGAGTGCGTGGTGCAATTTCGTGATAGGCGATCACATGCAGGCTGGGCAGATCCGCGCCCAGCAGTTTGCGGATGGGCAGGCGCAGGGGTGCGGGCACAGCGAGCACGGGCAGGATGCCTTTCGCGCTCATTCCCTGGGCCTGCTGACCGATCGCCTGCAACAAGGCGCGTGCGGTGGGCGGCTCCAGGGCCAGCACCACACCCTGCGGGGTCTGCTCTACGCGCTCGCGCAGAAATGCCTCCAACGCAGGCTCCAGTACCATCACATGCAGATGCCCCTGTGGATCGCTCAGGCGATGCGTGATCGTGCGGGCAAGCGCAGTGCGGGCATATTCACCTAATGCTTCCACATCGCGTGTGCGCGGCGCGTAATCGGCTAACGCCTCCAGGACGGTCACCAGGTCGCGAATCGGAACACCCTCGCGCAGCAGATGCTGCAGCACTTTTTGCACTTCGCCGAGGGTGAGCAGATCGGGCACCAGCTCTTGCACCACCACGGGGTTATGCTCTTTGAGATTGTCCAGCAGTTGCTGCACTTCGGCGCGTCCGAGCAGGTCGGCAGCGTGCTGGCGCACCAGTTCCGTCAGGTGGGTGGCAACGACAGCGGAGGGTTCCACGACGGTGTAGCCCAGTCGCTCCGCTCGCTCACGCTGAGCTGGCTCAATCCAGAAGGCACGCATTCCAAACACTGGCTCGGTGGTGGCGACGCCTTCGATAGGGGGTGCATCAGTGGCGGGGGGCATCGCCAGCAGAGCACGCGGCATCACCTCGGCTTGTGCGACCTCCTCACCCCGAATTTTGATTTGATATTGATATGACTTCAGGCGCACATTATCGCGCACGCGCACCGCAGGCATCACGAAGCCCAGTTCCAGCGCGAGCTGTCGCCGAATCGCCGCGATGCGCTCCAGCAGGTCACCTCGCTGGTTCAGGTCTACAAGGGGTAGCAGTCCGTAGCCGATTTCCAGCTCGATAGCGTCCACTTTCAGCAGGGGCAACACAGCTTCGGGTCCGGGCGGAGTGGCGGGCGGTTGGGCCGATTCAGCGGGTGTTGGGGTTGCTCCCGTGGCGATTCGCCCCTCGCTGCCGGGTGCTGGCAGCGGGGTTCGCGCAGCCAGATAGCCCAGTCCCGCCATCGCCAGCCCGATGAGCAGGAACTGCAGTTTGGGAAAGCCAGGCACCAGAGCGAGCAGCCCGATTGCCGCGCCAGCTCCCATCAGCACGCGCGGGTATTGCAGCACCTGCCCGACCACATCCTGCCCCATCGCCTGCTCGGTGGAGGCGCGGGTCACCATCAATCCTGTGGCAGTGGAGATGAGCAGGGCGGGGATTTGCGCCACCAGACCCTCGCCCACCGTTAACAGTGTGTAGGTTTGCAGCACAGTCATCGGGTCGCCCTGTCCGCGCAAGTAGCCCACGGCAAACCCGCCAATAATGTTGATGAGAATAATCAGCACGGCGGCGATGGCGTCGCCTTTGACGAACTTGCTTGCACCGTCCATCGCGCCGTAAAAGTCGGCTTCCAGCTCCACCATGCGCCGCCGTCGTCGCGCCTCCTCCTGATCGATTAGCCCGGCGTTCAGGTCGGCGTCGATAGCCATCTGTTTGCCCGGCATGGCGTCGAGTGTAAAGCGCGCTGCGACCTCCGCCACGCGCCCAGCGCCGTTCGTAATCACCACAAATTGCACCACCACCAGAATCAGAAAGGCGACCACGCCCACCACGAAATCCCCACCGACCACAAAGTTGCCGAAGGTCTCGATCACATGCCCAGCACTGCCCGTGCCCAGAATGAGCTTGGTCGCTGCAATACTTAATGCGAGGCGGAAGAGTGTAGTCACCAGCAAGAGCGCAGGAAAGACCGAGAACTGCAGGGCATCAGTGATGTTGACCGCCATCAACGCGATAATAATCGCGGCGGCAAAATTAATGACGAGGCAGGTGTCCAGCAGCCATTCAGGCAGTGGCAGGATGAGAATAGTCACCACCACCAGAATCGCGAGCGCGATCATCAGGTCGGAGTGACGCAATGCGCGTGTAAGCCAGTTTGTGATGCTCATGGCTGTCAAGATTATCGGGCAGGAATCTGGCTCTCTGCAGGACAGAACTTGGCATAAAGGCGAAATGAACTTGCTCTCGGTTGAAAATCAGATGAAGGTTCTTTCCAAAAGGCTTCTATGAGTGGGGTATCATGGAGAGCGACTCGCCATGGAGGTTTGCCAATGAGTACTGAGCAACAGTGGCGTGCTCGGTTGATGAAAAGAGCAAGAGGACTGGGCTTGTGTGAAGAGGATGCGGAGGATCTCGTTCAGGATGTCCTGCTTGCTTTTTGGCTAAGACATGCTCGAACATTGCCTTGGGAATATCCCGACGGGAAGGTGGCAGAACAGCATTGTCTACGATTGTTGAGGGATAAGCATGCGGAACGGAAACGCCGCAAGTCGACACAACGCGAGGTATTGCAAAGCGAGCTTGAAGGGAGATGGGAATACGCCATTGTACAAACCGAAAGCGAGATGTTGGAACAGGTTCACTGCACAGAGCTCTTATCGCGCTTATGTTTAGCGCTATCTCCGCGTCAGCGCCAGATTTTAGCCTTACTTGAGCAGGGATGCACGGAGCAGGAAATTGCTCAAAGGCTTGCGGTAAGCGAAGGAACTGTGAAAAGTCAGGTGAATCGGATTCGCAAGAAAGCTAGTGAATTGCTGACAAGGCTGTAAACCTTTTGCAGGGGTCGCGTCGGAATTTATAGATGGAAACACCGACAGGAGGTGTCTGAGGATGCAAGCTTGGCGATTTATGGAGCAAGGCAGTCGCTCACTGAATCTTGCAAATGTATTTGGTGGTGGTTTTTTTGGCATCGCCGCTATGTCTCAGAATGGTCGTGCGTTGGTAGGAAATATATATGATTATGGTAATTTTAATTATCCTTTTCGAGCTTACCGAGACGAGTCAACTCAACAGTGGCGTGGGGATATTCTTCAACCGTACTCCTCCGCATGGGGAAAGGCACTTGCTGTTTCTGCGGATGGTACCTGGGTTGCGGGCAATCGTCGCCGTCCTGATAATCGCTATTTACCTTTCAGGTGGTATATTACGATTTCAGGTGGTAGCAGGATTGAAGCTGTGGACGACATAGACCTTCCCTCACGGCAAAATTTTGTTCCTAACTATGGGGATGTGGTTGATATCTCAGCGGATGGGAGCATAATAGTTGGATGCGCCCAGCAAAAAGTCGAAGGGCAGATCGTCGCGTCCAAAGCTTACCAGTGGACTGCTAATCGCGGTGTGGAGTATTTAGAGGAGAAATACAAACCTTATATTCCCGAACATTATTCTTTCCCATTCATCATAGATATGTCATCAGACGGTCGCTACTTACTGCTGCATGTTTCTGGAAGTTGTGCTGGATACGGCGTATTGGACACTTTGGCCCCCCCGATGTTCCCAGACAATCCTACCGTAATTATGCGCAATGAGACGGCACCACCTAATGCACCGGATGTTCGGCACGCTTACCCGTTCGTGGGCGACACCATTAGACTGGCAGCAGTAGTACGCTACAATGGTCGATACTATTTTGGTTCTTTGGCGTGTGGTACTGAGCTGAATGGTACATGGTATGTGCCAGGTCATCGTTATCGCCCGGGAGGAGGTGAAGATTCAGATTTTAATTTTTCTTCGCTGCGTTACCCAATGCCACGACGCATATACGAATGGTCAGGTCGTCCCTTACGATTTGAGTGGTATCGAACCAAGCATCAGGCTGATCTAGAAAGAGCCATATCGCCTAATATAAGTGGTGCACGGGGCATTAGGGTACGAGTAGGGAGGTTTTTAGCACAGGGAGTAGTCTATCATCGCTGGTATATCTACGATGAAGGTGCTTACCTTGAGCCCTACGGATTATGGGTTCGTAACATAGCATGTCAAGGGCCAGGGACTTACCGATATTATGTACGGATACCTGGAAACCCATGGATAGGGCTTCATCAGCCTAAACCTGGAGCATGGCAGGATCCATCACAAGATGAAAATATATTTAGTAATTGGGCACTGTTTATGGAACACCGAAGTCAGAATTGCGATGAGGCAGATGAACTCCCTGTAAGAATAAGCATTCGTGCGGTGGCAGATTGGGTTGATCGCAATCCTGATAACAAGCGCCGAAAGTTTGTAGAATGGGCATCATCATTTGTTAATGTGGCGTACGAGTGGGGGGGCTGGTGGTATGGAGGGCGTGCCGATGATAAGGTGCAACATAGCGGTGCAACGGTGCGACGGATGGTTGATGGTCAGCGCGTTTTCTATAACGGGCATGCTAACTATGATGGATATGGTATTGATTGTTCCGGATTAGTTGCTGCCGCTGCCAGGCTTGCGGGATACAACTTCAACCCTTGGCGCATGACCGCGCGGCAGTTAGAGGATACGGATCGCTATGATTACTGCGATCCAGTCACGCTTGCCAACTTGAGCGCGGGAGATCTACTCGTATTAGGAGGGCGCCATGTGGTGATCGTGTATAGAATCCACAACATTTCCTATGATGATGACGTTGCTACTATTTATTTGCAAATTTTACATGCCACTGGCGAACCTGAAAATCCGAGAGGAGGTAATAATAGTTTAGGGCATCAGGTTCTCATAGAATATATCACAATTCGTGGCAATGCAAATGGAGAAAAAGTAGAAGAAACTACTATACCTGGCTCTTCCACAGGCATTACGCTCGATGGATATGCTGCAAGACGTTTGAGAGAATAGAACCGTGAAAGAGGTGATATGATGAAACATGTTATCATCCTAATATGTGTGACAAGTTTACTTGTGGGTGAGGGATTACCTCTGTCCAGAGAGAAACAGAGGGAGAGACATTCAAATAGTTCAGCTGTTCGGTTGATGCGTATCCCCTACGGGGAAAAGCCAACCATGATTCCCTTGCTTCCATTGGGAGTCGACGACGCATACGAATCGGATGAGCGGTTAGAAATGCCGGAAGCGGATTTTCCAGCCGATGGCCCATATCTATTAAGAACATCTGAAGATGGAAATTATTTAGCAATATATACAAAGAAAAAATTGATATTAATAAATAAAAATCTGAAACAAATTGAAAAAGAAATTTCAGGATATGATTTCTATATTGATTTCTCGCAGAGGAGATTATATTCGATTTTTTGCAAAATCGTTCCTAAGGATTATGTCGATAAGAAAGGTGTGCTTCATGCTGGTCTTACTGAAGAAGTGTGGCATATAGAAGTATATAATTTCAATGGTAATTTGCTAAAATCTAAAACAGAAATGTTAACCAAAGCATTGGGTAAAGCAGTCAAAGCGGGTTGGGTGCCCCTAAAAGTAGGGGGTAGGGTACCGAGTAAAGCGATTTATGTAGATAGAAAAGGTAATGTTTATTTACAAAAGATTAGTTATTTTGGTTCAAAACTTCCTTCTATCTTGCAAATTAATTCATCGGGTGATTTGAACTATATTAACATCAAATTGCCTGATAATTTAATAATGTCTAAAAATATATTACTGATTTGATGATTTCAAATGAAAAAATATATGTTAATGTTTTCTTTGATTTAGGTAATTCAAATTTATCAATTAAGAACAAGAAGGGTGAATCCGTCAGGTGGGGGTATCCACTTAAACAAGTGGATATATTTATATTTGATCTTAATGGCAATTTTGTTAATCATTTTCAAATATATGCCAAATTTAATGAAAATAAAAAATATGGAATAGATCGACATTTGCATGATATTATCAGAATTGATAAAAAAGATAGAATATATTTAAAAACCTTTGTTGACGGCTCTAAATGGAATCATATAAGCTGCGAGATGAAGTTTGGCAACATGGAATATGCACCACCTGAAGAGGATCCTTCTGATACTTTGAGTTTAAACATTTTCGCTACAATCCCGTATACGGTGTGGCTATATGACCCTCAAAAAGAGAAATGGCAAGTACATGCAAAAGTTGAGGAACCTGAGTACGGAAGTAGCTTTTTCCCGGCGGAAACAAGCTGCTGGGATGTCGACGCACAAGGCAATTTGTATTACCTGGTATGGGCACGAGATGCTTTAGAAATCTGGATGGTTCCTGCGCCTGAGCAAAAAAACAAGTAGCCTGTGAAGCCCATTTGAAAGGTGAGCAGTATAGTCTCGCACGAATTTCGCACTAAAACAGGGACAGCGGCATACTTTTTGTTTGGATGCGAGTCAAGGACTGAAAGCCCGCAGGGTATACTCATTCACATGCCGCGTATCGTGGTTCGTTTGCAGGGAAGCATCCAAAGCCTACGCTTCAATGGCCAATCTGCCATCTTACCTGTTTACGATTGGGGTGCCTTCGACATCAATGCGGCTTGCCCCCTGCAAAGTGCGCATGCCCGATGGGGTGGAAATCGCGGTATCCAAGTGGAAATCTTGACCTGCCCGCGAAACCAGAACTTGTGGAGCAGTTTGCCGCAAGCTCAGGAGCGACTGCTCGCCAAAAAGGCTTACTTTGTTGGTTGAATGAGGAGTTGCAACGGCTCGAAATAGAAGGCGTGCTGGAGGGCTGCGATGGTTAAAAGTCCCCTGCGCTTCCCAGGAGGCAAATCGCGTGCGGTTAGTCAAATCCTGCCGCTCGTGCCCGATTTTGAGGAGTACCGTGAGCCGATGGTTGGCGGCGGTTCAGTGTTTCTGGCGCTGCGTCAACGCTTTCCCAACCGCAGGTATTGGATTAATGACCTCAACTACGAACTCTACTGTTTCTGGAAAGTGGCGCAGGAATGTGCCCATCTACTTGCAGACGCACTCCACCGCTTGCGGGAAGAAACGAAGAATGGTCGTGAACTGTTCTATCGCTTACTCGAAAGATATGGGCAGGGTGACGAGTTCGAACGGGCAGTGCGCTTCTTTGCACTCAATCGGATCACCTTTTCAGGTACGGTCGACTCAGGCGGCTACTCGGAGCATGCGTTTCGCGAGCGGTTCACTCCGTCGGCTATCGAGCGTATTCGGCGTCTGGAACCATTGCTTCAAGGCGTGCATATCACGCACGGCGACTATGAATCTGTGCTGCGCGCAATGGGTGAGGGTGTTTTCGTGTTCTTGGACCCACCGTACTACTCAGCTATGGAGTCGCGTCTGTGCGGGAAGCGCGGTGAACTGCATCTGAATTTCGATCACCAGCGCCTTGCGCAGGTACTACGAGAAGTTTCCCACCAATGGCTGCTCACTTACGACGACTGTCCGTTCGTTCGCCATTTGTATGCAGATTACACGCAAGTGCGCTGGACCCTGCAGTACGGGATGAACAACTACAAGCAGCCAATCGCGCGTCCAGGACGGGAGCTGTTTATCGCTAACTACCCCATTCAAGCGCAAGGCGCATTGGAGCAGCTTTGCTTAGTCTTTGAGCGACGGCGAACCGAGTACACCCCCTCGTAAAGCCCAAGCGAATTTCGCACTAAAACAGGGACAGCGTTGCACTCTGCAGACGCTGCCGGGCAATGGCGGCATATTCGGGGTTGATCTCGATGCCGATAAAGTGGCGTTTTAGATTGCGTGCGGCTAACGCGGTCGTACCGCTGCCTACAAACGGATCCAGCACGACCGCGCCTTCCACTGTGCTGAGTTGAATCAGGTACTCACAGAGGGCAATTGGCTTCGCCGTCGGGTGCAAATTAAACGCCCCACGCTCCTCCGTTGTCGGTTTCGGCACGAGAAAATATTTGTCTAACACCTCCTCCACCCCTTCCACAATCAACACATTGGCAGGGAACATATTGATCCCGATTCGTAGCGAGGTATTGAATAGCCCCACCCCATGTTTCAGAAAGTTCTCAAGGAAAGTGCCTTCGCAGGGTTTCTGCGCCACAGCAATCGGTTCGAAACAGGATTTGACCTGAGGTGTTTTCCTGTTCGACAGTTTGGCATGCAGATTGAACATCATTCGTGTTTGGATGATATTTGCGTATAAACTGGGTCAATGCGGCCTTGGAAACCCACTGGGTTGCAGGATAGCCACGCGCTAAGAAAACGAGCGTCAGCGCATCGATGGTAAATTGCTTTTTGGCGTTGTATAGCCTTGGCAGTCTGACACCGCGCTCCTGAAGGTGCTGCTGGTGCAGCTGCTTAATCTGGTCATAAACAATTTTTATCTCTTTTTTGCTCATCGTCTTTTTGCTCATCGTCATAGGAATTGTACCTGTTCAAAACGCATACTTTGAGAAGGCTAGCAGGGAGGTTCACAGGAAAGAGCGTTCTTCCCGCGAAACCAGAAACTCTATGGAGGCTTCTATGAAAACGACCGTTGTCTGGCATCATCATGACCTGCGCCTTGCGGATAATCCTGCGTTATATGAAGCAGCGCAGCGGGGCGCGGTCGTGCCCGTGTTCATCTATGCCCCTGAAGAGCAGGGCAATCGTGCGCCTGGCGCAGCCTGCCGATGGTGGCTGCATCACTCGCTGCAGTCGCTGGCGCACTCGCTGGAACAGCGTGGGGCGAAACTCATCGTGCGACGCGCTGCAAGTAGCCTGTCGGCCCTGGAGCAGATTCTGACCGAGACCGGGGCTGATGCCCTCTACTGGAACAAGCGCTATGAACCGCAACTGCGGGAGCGCGATGAGCGTATCCGCAAAGTATTTCAGGCACGTGGTGTCGAAGTTCACGAGTTTCCTGATTATCTGCTACACGAACCAGACACTGTGCGCTCCGATTCGGGACAACCGTATACGGTGTTTACTCCTTTCTGGGAACAATTAATGCAGATGATGGTAGTGCCCGAGCCGTTGCCCGCACCTGAGAATTTTCGTATCCCTAAGCGGACGCCTGCTTCCGAACCATTAGAATCGCTACGCCTATTGCCTGCAATTGACTGGGCAGGGGGCTTTCGCGCGACCTGGCAGGTGGGCGAGGCGGCTGCCCAACAGCGAATGGAACGGTTCTTGCGCGAGTCAGTTGACAATTACCACACACTGCGTGACCGCCCTGATTTAGACGCCACTTCGCACCTGTCGCCCCACCTACGGCACGGCGAAATCACGCCGCGTCAAATCTGGCACGCCACCTTACGCTATAGCAAGGGTCAGTGGACTAAAGGCGTGGAACAATTTTTGCGCCAGCTGGGCTGGCGCGAATTCGCCTACTACATCCTCTACCACTACCCCTCCACGCAGGAGCGCGCCCTGCGTAGCAATTTTGATACCTTCCCGTGGACGGAGGTAGAAACGCCCGCCTTTAGAAAGTGGACGAAGGGGCGCACAGGCATTCCGATGGTAGATGCAGGTATGCGCCAGCTCTGGCGCATCGGCTGGATGCACAACCGTACCCGCATGATTGTTGCCTCGTGGCTGACCAAGAACCTGCTGATTCACTGGCGCTTGGGTGAGGCGTGGTTCTGGGACACGCTGGTGGATGCCGACCCGGCAAGCAACGTGCTGGGCTGGCAATGGACGGCAGGCTGTGGGGCAGACGCCGCGCCCTACTTTCGGGTTTTCAACCCTGTGATTCAGGGGCGCAAGTTTGACCCCGAGGGTGCCTATGTCCGCCAGTGGGTTCCCGAACTGGCGAGCCTGCCGAACGAGTATATCCACGCCCCATGGGAAGCACCGTCAGAGGTGTTGCACGCAGCGGGTGTGGAACTGGGCAAGACCTATCCGTATCCGCAGGAGTCACTGCAGCAGAGCCGCGACCGTGCGCTGGAGATGTTCAAGCAGTGGGCGAAACCGAAGTGAGCTTGCTGACGTTTAGTTCAGGCAATGCTTGAGATTGTACGGTATAATTTATATGATGCTCACCATCGATGTGATCACGCTGTTCCCGGAAGTTATCGAGGCGGGCACGCGCTATAGTATTGTTGGGCGTGCGATGGAGCGCGGGCTGGTGGCGATAAGGACGGTGCAGTTGCGCGATTTCGCCACAGATAAGCATCGCACGGTGGACGATGAACCCTACGGGGGCGGTGCAGGACTGGTGATGAAGCCCGAACCCATCTTTCGCGCGGTGGAGCATTGCCTGGGTGAGCAGGCAGCAGCCCGCATTATCCTGCTGGAGCCGCAGGGTAAACTCTACACGCAGGCGATGGCGCGGGAACTGGCACAGGAATCGCACCTGATCCTGATCTGCGGGCATTATGAGGGCGTTGATGCGCGCGTGCGTGAGCATTTAGCAACCGACACCATCAGTATCGGCGATTTTGTGCTCACAGGTGGCGAGCTGCCAGCGCTTGTCCTGATCGATTCGGTGGTGCGTTTGTTGCCGGGCGCGATTCACTCGCCTGAATCGCTGTTGCAGGATTCGTTTTTCGATGGGCTTTTGGGGTATCCTCAATATACACGCCCGGAGGAGTTTCGGGGCTGGCGTGTGCCATCCGTGCTGCTTTCGGGCAATCATGGCGCGATTGCGCGTTGGCGCAGGCAGGAGCAGTTGCGGCTGACCCGCATGCTGCGCCCCGATCTGTTTGCGCGTGCTTATCTGACAAAGCAGGATGTGGAGTTGCTCAAGGAACTTAGCGAGGACGAGGTGAAATGATGAGCCAGACGATTTTACAGGAGCTGGAGAAGCCGTTTCTGAAGAGCGAGCTGCCAGAGATCCGCCCCGGCGATACCGTGCGGGTGCATGTGCTGGTGCGCGAGGGCGGGAAGGAGCGCACCCAGGTGTTTGAGGGCGTGGTGATAGCTCGCAAGAATCGCGGCGTTGCCGATACCATTACGGTGCGCAAAGTGTCGCACGGGATCGGTGTGGAACGCACCTTCCCAGTGCATTCGCCGATAGTCAGCAAAATTGAGGTGGTGCGACGGGGGAAGGTGCGTCGCGCAAAGCTGTACTATTTGCGCGGGTTGTCGGGTAAGGCGGCTCGCCTGAAAGAGGATATGAACCGCTAATGGAACCAGCTACCCCGCTTACCTGGATCGAGACGCTGGCACGGCTCCCTGTCGCGACGGTCGTGTTCGCGATGGCGGGCTGCACGGTGTTGCGTCTGCTGCTTGCGCCCGCGCAAAACCGCTTCGCCCGCTTTATCAACAACACGCTGGACGCCATCGTGTACGCGGGCATCCTGGTCTATCTGCTTATCCGCCCCTATCTGGTGCAGCCGTTCTACATCCCTTCCGAATCGATGGTGCCCACGCTGCAGGTGGGCGATGTGGTGATGGTGGGAAAGTTCAGCTATCGACTGGGTCAGCCGCAGCGGTTCGATATCGTGGTGTTTCGTGCACCCGACTGGGCCCTCCGACCAGGCCAGATTCCAGGCAAGACCGACTTTGTGAAGCGGTTGATCGGCTTGCCAGGCGATGTGATCGAGGTCAAAGCAGGTGAAGGACTTTATCTGAACGGCAAGCTACTGAAGGAGCCCTATATCAACGGCATCCCGCAGTACTCAATGAAGATTATTGACGGCATCGTGTATGAGTACGACGAGGCAGGCAATGTGTGGAAGGGGGGACCGCACATGATGCGGGTTAATGTGCTGGAGGCTGCGGAGCGCCAGCGGGTGTTCACCACACCTTCGCAGCCGATTCCGCCAGGCAAGTACCTTATGCTGGGTGATAACCGCAACAACAGCAGCGACAGTCATCACTGGGGCTTGCTGGATGCGAAACGGGTGGTGGGCAAGGCACTCTTTGTGTTCTGGCCGCCCTCACGCATTGGTCCGGCGAACCGTTCTCCACTGCCTGAAGTGCCTTCTGGGAACTGAGAAGATGTTTATCCGCTCGTCTGGGGCGAGGAACCGCTTTCGTTTACCCTCTCTGCAGCGAAGGTGTCTCCTAATTCCAGCCTCAGCGTTGGGAACAGTTTAGGCTGGAACGGTTGCGTGGGGGGAGTGACGGCGACCAGCAGATAGCCATCAGGCGTCCAGCGATATTCTTCCACCGTGAGCGCATAAGGGTCCACCAGCCACACCCATGGCACCCCTGCACGGCGATAGGCATCGAGCTTATCCGAGCGGTCATAGCTTGCTGTGCTCGGCGATAACACCTCCACCACCAGATCAGGCACCCCCACGATGTAGCCCCGCGATTTGACATAACGGTCCAGATGTTCCCATGTCAGGTACACGACATCCGGACCGACGATATCGCTGGTGGGTAGCTCTACATTGATATCTGCCCATACATCGCCCAGTCGGTTTTGGCGCACATAATCCCAGAGCCGGGATGCAAGCCAGACAACCACCTGGTTATGTTCTCCTGTGGGTCTATTCACTTCGATAGCCTCCCCTTGAATGTAGTCGTAGAAGGGTGGGCCCTCAGGCAGCTGTTCGAACTCCTGACGGCTCATACGAATGCGTTTTCGGGTCAGCGTAATGGTCATTGCGATCACCCCTAGCAGTATACCATGCCGTACGATGGGGGTAAGCATCATTGGTGGGGACAGTTTTGGGACGGCTTGATGCAGCGTAATTCTCATTCGGATGGAAGGGTGCCGCTCGGGTCTATACAGCCGACAGGGGCAACCTCAAACTGTTTCGCCTCCATCGCCTGGAGCAGCGCCCAAGCGGTGTCCAGCGCAGTAAGACAGGGGATCCCATGTTCTACGGCAGCGCGCCGGATCAGCAGTCCCTGCTGTTCCACCTTGCGGTCGGGGCTGGGAGTGTTGATGAGCAGTTGCACGCGCTTGTGCAGGATGTAGTCGAGCAAGTTGGGGCTGCCCTGCCCGATTTTGGGCACGACCTGCACGGGGAGTCCTGCTTTTTGCAGGGCGCGTGCAGTGCCGTGCGTGGCATAGAGTCGGAACTCGCGCCGGTGGAACGCCTGAGCCAGCTCGATACCTTCCGCTTTGTCTTTATCGGCCAGGGTGAGCAGCACATTTCCCTTGCGCGGGATATGGATGCCTGCGGCAACCATCGCCTTATACAGCGCGTTGGCATAGGTGCGGTCGATGCCCATGACCTCACCTGTGGAGCGCATTTCGGGTCCTAAGGCGACCTCGACTCGGCGCAGCTTCAGGCTGGAGAAGACGGGCGCTTTGACGGCGATGCGGGACAGTTGCTTGTTGGGCACGGTCTGGCTGCAGGGTGGGAGTGGCTGTCCAATCTGCGCGGCGATCGCCAACTTGACCATCGGCACGCCAGTAATCTTGGAGAGATAGGGGATGGTGCGACTGGCGCGTGGGTTCGCTTCGATGAGATAGACCTGTCCATCGTCGATCACGAACTGCACATTCATCAGCCCGCACACGCGCAGCGCACGCGCCAGGCGACGTGCATAGTCGAGAATTTGCGCCTGCTCCAATTCGGTCAGCGTTTGAGGTGGCACGACGGTCATGCTGTCGCCCGAATGCACGCCTGCTCGCTCGATATGCTCCATGATGGCGGGAATAAGGAAACGCTCGCCGTCACCGATGAGGTCTACTTCTGCCTCTTTGCCCTCGATATACTTGTCCACCAGCACGGGCGCGTCAGGAAACGCCATGACAGCCGACTGCCAATAGGTGGTCAGTTCTGCGTCGGAGCGCACAATCTCCATCGCACGCCCTCCCAGCACATAGGAGGGACGCACCAGCACAGGATAGCCAACGGTGTGCGCGGTCTCCAGTGCCTCTTTAAGGGTCAAGACGGCGCGCCCGGGCGGGCGTGGAATGTTCAGCGCCTTCAGCAGCGAGTCGAACTGCTCCCGATCTTCCGCGATATGAATCGACTCGGGCGGTGTGCCCATAATTGGCACACCAAACGCCTGCAGTGAACGAACCAGATTAATCGCCGTCTGACCGCCAAACTGCACAAGGACGGGGATCGGGTGGGGGCAAGAACAGGATTGCTCATATTCCAGCACATTCAGCACCTCTTCCAGGGTGATGGGGTCGAAGTAAAGGGCGTCGGAAATGTCGAAATCGGTGGAGACGGTTTCGGGGTTGTTGTTCAGGATAATGGCATAGTAGCCCAGCTCGCGCAGCGTTTTGACGGCGTGGACGGCGGCGTAGTCGAACTCGATGCCCTGCCCAATCCGGATGGGACCTGAACCCAGCACGAGCGCTTTTCGGGGATGGGGGGCGGCGGGGCGGTCATGCTCGCCGTGATAGGTGCTGTAGAAATAAGGTGTTTGCGCTTCGAACTCGCCTGCACAAGTGTCCACCATTTTGAAGACGGGACGGATGCCCAGCGCTTTGCGGGCTGCCCGAACCTGTGCCTCGGTTAGCCCTGTGATTTGCGCGACGGACTTATCGGGAAACTGCCACTCTTTCGCGCGGCGCAGGAGCGAAAGCGTCGGGTGCGTTGCCATCGGTTTCGGAGTGGAGGAGACCTCGCTATGAAGTGTGTCTGTAAGTAGTTCCCTTAGCTCCGCGCTCTGGGCGATGAGTTCCTGCTCCAGCTCCACGAGATTTTTGATTTTGTTCAAAAACCAGGGGTCGATATGGCACAACCCGTGCAGTTCTTCGACGAGCCAGCCGCGGCGGAACGCCTCGGCAATGTAGAAGAGGCGCATGTCGTTGGGCGTGGCGATGAGTGTTTCAAGCTCCATCGGGCTGAGACGCGCGGCGGCTGGATAGCGCAGGTCGCTCGTGCCGATTTCGAGCCCGCGCACCGCTTTCATCAGCGCGCCTTCGAAGGTACGGTCGATCGCCATCACCTCGCCCGTGGCTTTCATCTGGGTGCCCAGCGTGCGGTCACCTGTGGGGAATTTATCGAAGGGGAATCGCGGGATTTTGACCACGCAATAGTCCAGTGCTGGCTCAAATGCCGCGGAGGTGCCCGTGATGGGGTTGCGAATTTCGTCCAGGCGCAGTCCGATGGCGATTTTGGCAGCGATGCGGGCAATGGGATAGCCAGTGGCTTTGGAGGCGAGCGCGCTGGAGCGGCTCACGCGCGGGTTCACCTCGATCACATAGTAGTCACTGCCGTTCGGATTCAGTGCAAACTGCACATTACAGCCGCCCTGAATGCCCAGCGCGCGAATGATGCGCAGTGAGGCAGTACGCAGGAGCTGATATTCGAAATCGCTAAGTGTCTGCGAGGGCGCGACCACGATCGAATCGCCCGTATGCACGCCCATCGGGTCGATGTTCTCCATGTTGCACACCACGATGGCATTATCCGCGCCGTCGCGCATCACTTCGTACTCAATCTCTTTCCAGCCGAGCAAGGAGCGTTCCACCAGGATCTGATGGCGCATAGAGAGTTGGAGACCGCGTGCGCCGATTTCAAGCAGTTCGTCGGGGTTATGAGCGATGCCGCCGCCAGTGCCGCCGAGCGTGTACGCAGGTCGGATGATGCAGGGGTAGGGCACTCTCTCCGCGATACGTCGCAGCTCGCCCATGCTCTCCACGATCCACGATTCGGGCACCGGCTCTCCAATCTGGCGCATCAGCTCGCGGAACCGTTCGCGGTCTTCGGCGGCTTGAATGGCAGAAAGAGGTGTACCCAACAGGCGCACGCCATATTTATCCAAAATACCGCGCACCGCCAGCTCGGTGGCAAGGTTCAGCCCCGTTTGACCGCCAAGAGTGGGCAGCAGTCCGTCAGGACGCTCCCGTGCAATCACCTGCTCGGCAAACTCCACGGTAAGAGGTTCGATATAGACGCGGTCGGCGGTTTCGGGGTCGGTCATGATAGTGGCAGGGTTGGAATTGATCAGCACCACTTCCAGTCCCTCTTCGCGCAGGGAACGGCATGCTTGCGAGCCAGAATAGTCGAATTCGGCTGCCTGCCCGATGACGATCGGACCCGAGCCGATGACCAGCACCTTCCGTAGCGATTTATCGATAGGCATCGTTTCCTCCCTTGTCGCCTCGCTGGACGGACTTAAAGGGATGTGAACGCAAGTATACCCTATCGGCGTTCCCACCAACGCGCCCTTTCACAGAAGGAAGCTAATCGGTATAACTTAGGTGTGATGAAGGGGTTGAAGAAGGCGCGGAAGCGGTTAGAAGAGACGGTGCGCGTTGAGGAACGGCGCGCCGAGGCGGGGCACTTTCGCCTGCGTGCCGTGCTTATCGGGATAGTATTGATGGTGCTCAATATCTTCTGGATTACCACAATTGAGGTGCGCTGGTATACGCTTGATGTCACCAGCCTACCAATATTTATCACGCCTGTGTTCACCCTTTTTGTGCTGGCGGTCGCGAATCTGGGGTTGGCACGGTGGCGTCCTGCATGGCAGCTCTCCGCGGTGGATTTGTTGATTATCTATATCATCATTGTGACGGGTGCGGTGTTTGCGGGGCACGATATGCTGCAGAATCTGTTCGGCGCGATCGCGCATGCGCAGCGTTACGGCACGCCCGAATCGGGCTGGCGTGAACGGTTCTTTGCCTACATTCCGCGCGAGCTGTTTGTGTGGGACGAGCAGGTGCTGCGTGCGTATTACGATGGGGGTGTATTGCCCTATCGGCTGGACTGGCTGGTGGTTTGGGTGAAGCCGTTGGGGTTATGGGCGGGGCTGGTGCTGACACTGACGCTGATGTGTCTCTGTTTGAACTTTCTGGTTTTAAAGCAGTGGACGCAGAGCGAGCGGCTGACCTTTCCACTGATTCAGCTGCCACTGGTGATGGTGGAGCCGTCGGGAGTATTCTGGCGTTCGCGCGCGATGTGGTCGGGCTTCGGCGTGGCGGTGTCGATTAGCGGTCTGAACGGGTTACATGTGTTGCTTCCCGCGTTGCCGCATATTGAGTGGATTAAGCTGTATGATATCGGACAATATTTCACGACACGCCCGTGGAGTGCGGTCGGTTCCTTTCGCATCTCGGCGTATCCGTTCGCGATTGGGCTTGCCTATTTGATGCCGCCAGATTTGGCTTTTTCGGCATGGTTCTTTTTCTTTGCGCGCAAGATGTTCCAGGTGTTTGGCGCAGTGATGGGGTGGGACACGGCGGAGAATCGGGGATTTCCGTTTTTGAACGAGCAAGCAGCGGGCGCATGGCTGATGCTGGGAGTGTTGTTATTGTGGAGTGCACGAGCAACGTTTCGGGAGGCGTGGCAGCTGGCGTGGGGTGGAGCGCATCCAGAGCGGCGGCTTTATCGGCTGAGCTGGCTGGGGCTGGGCATAGGGACCGGCGTGCTGGTGCTTTACAACCTGTGGCTGCTGCGCATGGACGGCTGGGTGGCTGCGCTGTTTTTCGGAATCTATTTTTTGCTGGCGCTGACCATCACGCGGGTGCGGGCGGAACTGGGTGCGCCCCATGAGATTTACTTTGTGAATCCGCAGCGCATTCTGTTTGATGTGTTCACCTTGCGCGGGCTGGGCGTGGAAAATCTGACCGTGCTACAGTCGCTCTACTGGTTCAATCGGGGCTATCGCTGTCATCCAATGCCAAATCAACTGGAGGCGTTGCGGATGGGGCAATCTTATGGGCTTGCACCCCTGCGGTTGGGACTGCTGATTCTGGGCGTTTCGGTGCTGGCATTGGTGGTGGTGAGCTGGGCGAACCTGCATGTGACCTATCTTTATGGTGCCGAGGCAAAGTGCCGGGGTTTTAAGAACTGGGTGGGCAACGAGTCGTTCGGGCGACTGAACACCTGGCTGGTGGAGGAGCCGTTCCGTCATCCGAATCGCTGGTACTATCTGTTTGGGGGTGCGCTGATGGTACTGGGTTTACGGGCATTGCGCAATGCCTTTGCGGGCTTCCCGTTCCATCCGACGGGCTATGCCCTGGGAGTAAGCTATGCAGTGGACTATTTCTGGTTCGCTTTCTTTCTTGGGTGGTGTTTTAAGGTGCTGCTGATGCGTTTTGGCGGCTTGCGGGCGCATCGGTTTGGACTGCCTTTCGCGATGGGATTGATCTTGGGGGACTTCACGATGGGGTCGATCTGGTCGCTTGTCACGCTTATTTTTCAGGTGCCGACCTATCGAATTTACATCTGATCGCTTTGAAGGCATCTAATTTTCTGGCAAAAAGCTCTCACACCACTTGACATGCGTGTCTGGAGCATGGTATAATCTTGCTACTCCTTCTAAGGAGGTGTACGAACCATGGCAGACGAACGTACCGCGTACATCGAGGGTATACTCAAAGCGTTTAAGGCAGGTGAGATTGACATGGCAGAAGCAGTGAAGGCACTACGGAAACGCAAGCCGAATCAGGCGAAGGTGGAGGGCGCGAAGGAGTTTGCCAAGCTGGTGATGGAGGGTAAGCTCGAAGAGGCATTCACCAAGTACCGCTTCGGCCTGAAGGATGTGCGCAAGCGCCGCAAGGCAAAAGCATCCTGAGCGTTCTCCGTCCTGAAACTGTTCGCTTAACCCCCTCCCCTCAGAGGGGAGGGGGTATATTGTGTAGCCGATTACCCCTTTATTGTTTCGATGGGGGTTCAGTTTTTGTCTGCGCGTCAGCAGGAGATTTAGGCGCGGGTTGCCGCGGTTGGTTGCCCGATGGTTGTTGCTGGGCGGACCGTTTCTTCTTTTCCTCTTCCTGCTGCTTGCGGAATGCCTCCAGCTGGCGGCGGATAGCCTCTTCTTGCGCTTTGCGCATCTCCTCCATCTGTTTCTGGCGCTGGCGTGCCAGTTGCTCCGTCTGCTGGGCAAGGTCGTTGCGTCCTGCTCGCTTATAAAGCTCGGCGATGCGGTCCAGTTGAGGGAAGTCGTAGGGACGCCAGGCGAGGCTTTGTGCAATCTGCAGATCGTCGATGGCTTTGGTCTTCTGACCAAGTTCGATCAGCAGTTCAGCGCGCATCAGGCGCAACGCGAGGTCTTCGCCACCCTCGTTGAAGAAGCGGGTGAGCGCAGTCAGCAGGCGTTCGGTGTATTGCTGGGCTTTTTTCTCGTCGGTCTTTTTCGCCAATCCGCGCAGCTGTGCCAGCACCTGCACCTGCAGCCACTGCGCCATGCGAGTTGTGGGTGAAGGCTTGGCGACCAGGGGGGTGAGCGCTTTGTCGAGGGCTTCCAGCTCCTGCTCCTGCTGGTGTGGAGGCTTGCTGAACACGCCGATCCACTTTTCGTATTGCGCGATGAGGGAGTCCTTGATCTGGGGTTTGAATGCCTTGAGGGCTTCCGTCTGGGTACGGAATAGTTCCCGCTGGACGCGCAGATTGATGAACTGGTCGCGATATCGCGCTTTTTCCTTTTCGAAGTCGGGTGGCAGTTGCAATTCGCGTTTGGTGATGGTGAAAATGTAGTAGCCTTTGTCCTGCTTGTCTTTTAGCGGTGGTGTGAAGTCGCCGGGTTTGAGGGCGAGGACGCCGCTCACATCTTCGGGGCGCAGGGAGCTACTGAGTTGTTCCTGGATTTCGTAATAACCGCTGCCTGTGAGGCTGCCGCCGCGTTCGATGAGGGGCTTCGGATCATCGGAGTAGCGCTTGACCACCTCGGGGAAGGGCTTACCCGCCTTGAGCTGTTCGTAGGCTTCTTGCGCGCGTGACAAGGCTTTGTCCTTGTGTTTCTCCTGCGAGATAAAGATGCGAGCAGGGTAGAGGTTTTCGAACATCAGGCGGAGCTGCTCGTCAGTCGGGTTATACTTCTCACGCAGGCTCTTGAGATACTTTGATCGGGTTGCCTCGATCATGAAAAGTGTTTCTGGCACGCGGGCGAGGGTCTCCTGCTTGACGCGCTCCAGCGAGCTGCCACGCTCTTTGAGGGCGCGGTCGAGGTCACGGTCGGAGCCTTTGCCGTTGGGTAGGAACTGGGCGCGAATAGTGTCCAGCTCCTGCTTGAGAAACTCCTGTTTGACCTGTTCGATATCGGCGTTGGAGGCGCGGAAACCCGCTTTGTTCAGCTGGCTCACGAGCGCGAGCTGCTCGCCCAACGAGCGGATAGCCATGTAGCGCTGGCTGAGCTGCATGCCGAGCGTCTCTGGTTCCTGTCCGCGCTGGATCAGTCGCAGATACTGTTCCAGTTCGCCTTCGGTTACGGTGTAGTCGTTCACGCGCAGTACTTGCTGCCCACCTGTAGTCATGGTGGGGCGCCGTGCCCCGTTGAACCCCATCGGCGGGATATAGGCAAAGAAGACGATCATGCTCAGTGCGACCAGCCCCGCGATGATGAAGCCGATTGTGCGCAGCGCCTTATTTCTCAACAGATTTCGAAAGGTTCTTACTGACAGTCCCGACATAGTATTAACCTCCTGATGGTTGCTTTCTGCCTGACGGGTCAGACGAATCGGACATGTTCGATTAAGCTCTGCAGGGTTTGCAGGCAGCGGCGGGAGACCTCCGCCTGGGTGAGGTTTTCGAGGCGAGCGTGCGTTTCGAGCGAAAGGAAGCCCTGATAGCCGCTTTGTGCAATTTGGGCGAGGTGCTGGGCATAGCCGATTTCGCCCTCGCCGATTGGTACCCAGCGCACGGCACCGTCCGGCTCGCGGATTCCGTCTTTGAGATGGATATGTGCCACCCATGGCTGAATGGCGTGGTAGCCCTCGTTGGCGGCTTCGCCCAGCACGAAGGCGTTGCCCGGGTCCCAGACGGCACGCAGCCATGGGGAGTCGAGCTGCGTTAGCACGCGCGCCAGCTCGGCGCCTGTGCCCACCTGGCAACTATGCTCGTTTTCCAGTCCAAGCACGATGCGGGCGCGTTCAGCAGCGGGCAGGGCGCGTTCCAGCACCGAGACAATGCGTTCCTCTCGCTCGGGGGTCAGCTCGCCCGCCCGCCAGAAGGCGAAGATGCGTACCAGCGGCGCGTTGAAGAGATGAGCGATTTGTAAGCAGCGCTGCAGAAGTTCGAAATGTTGTTCCAGCGGTTGTTCAGCGGCGCTGTGCATTGCACCACGCTGGCGCGTGCCGAACAGGTCGGTTTTAAAAACAGGCGAGGCGATGGAGCAGACCCCCAGTCCCGCGTCGCGTAGCAGGCGTTGTGTACGCATCGGGGTCTCCTCGCCCACCTCAGCGATATTGACGCCCCAGAGGGTGCGTAGTTCCACCTGCTCGATGGGGAACTCGTGCACCACGCACAGGGCACGTTCCAGGTCGCTATCGATCTCGTCGGTGATGACCGAAAGTTTCATCGTTCAGGGTTTTGTTGAATCGTGTGAGCGATAATGATCGCCTCAGCGATTTCGCGCATGCTTTTGCGCGTGTTCATGCTCTGCACTTGGATTCGGCGGTAGGCTTCCTGCTCGCGCAGTCCGTAGGTATCCATCAAGATACCTTTGGCGCGTTCGATGAGTTTGCGTGTTTCGAGGGTCTCCTTGAGGTCCTGCACCTGGTGCTGTAGTTCGAGAGCGTCTTGGTAGCGTGAGAGGGCAATTTCGATGGCAGGAGTCAGGTCGGCTTGTTTGAAGGGTTTGACCAGGTAGCCGTAGACGCCTGCCTGTTTGGCGCGCTGAATGAGTTCAGCGTCGCTGTAGGCGGTCAACAGCAGCACGGGGGCGAGCCGTTCCTCGTGCAGGATGCGCGCCGCTTCGATACCGTCCATTTCGGGCATCTTGATATCGAGGATAGCCAGGTCGGGCTTGAACTTACGCACCATTTCGACGGCTTGCGTGCCCGTGCTGGCTTCGGCAACGACCGCATAGCCCAACTCTTCCAGCATCTGGCGCAGGTCGAGCAGGATAATCGGCTCGTCATCCGCGATCACGATTCTCAGTTTCCTCATTAGCACCATCTCCACTTCGAAGTATACCCGTTCGATGCGCAACGGGTTATAATAGAGATGGAGGTGACTCGGCATGCGAATGGTGGTCGGGCTGATTGGGTGGTTGCTGATAGGATCCGCTCTGGCAGATGGTTACCTATGGCTGTCGGGCGCCGGGGCGGACACAGCGAATATCTATCGCTACAACCTGCGTACCGGGCAGATCGACCGGGTGGTTTCACCCGCCGATTTTCCCGGGGTGCGTCCCAGTGAGGATTACAATCATCTCGCTTACGATGGCACCTATCTTTACATCGGTGCCTATAACCAGCTGCTGTTGGCGAAGGCGCATCCCTACACGGGCGCGATTCTTGAGGTGGGTGCGTATCAGAATTGCGAGTGCTTCGTCGGCGGACGGTATCTGCGCGATGGTACGTTTGGGCGCGGGCTGCTCTGGCGAGCAACACCGCAGCGCGTGTCCCCCGCTTTCGGGCTGATACTGGCGCACGATAGTACGGGCGAGCTTCTGGAGGCGTACTATGCCAGTGGTGCTGGCATAGAGGTCGCGAATGTCATTGGACTGGAGTGGATAGGCACTCATCTCTATGGCACCACGCGCTTTGACTTTCTGCGGCTGCTGCCGATGGAGAATCAGCCCTTCTTTGAGTTTACCGAGTACACCCTGCAGGGTATCCCTGCCAGCCATGAACGGGGTGGGCTAGCGCTGGACGCTTCAGAGGGGCGTCTCTATCTGGCGACCGCTTCATCCAGCGAGGCGGCGCTGTGGCAGCTGCAGGTAGACGATGGAAGCGCGACAGTGATTGCAACCCTGGTCGCGCGGCTGACTGAGGTGGGTTATCCGGTAGGACTGTCGCCCACCGCCCTGGGCTGGGTGCCTGCCTGTCCGGGCGATGTGGACGGTGACGGACAGGTGAACGACGCCGATCTGCTTGCGGTGCTGTTTGCCTTTGGTCAGACGGGTCCCAATCTGCTGGAGGATTTAAACGGCGACGAGATGGTGGACGATGCCGATGTGCTAATTGTGCTGTTTAATTTCGGCAGCGAATGTTGATCGGGTATCTTTGCATATTATGAACGCGGCACAGCAACATTTACTACTGAACCATCTCCCGGTAGTTGGCTCGTTGTTCTGCCTGCTGTTGCTGACATACGGGCTGGCGCGTCGCAGCGTGGAGGTTCAGAAAGCGGCACTGGGCGTGCTGGTGCTGGTGGCTCTGCTCGCTATTCCCACTTATCTGACGGGCGAGCCGGCGGAGAAGGTTGTCGAGCATCTGCCAGGCTTTGCGGAGACTTATGTAGAGCCGCACGAATCGATGGCGAAGATTGCCTTGGTCGCCTCGCTGGTGCTGGGTGTGCTGGCGTTTGGTGGGCTGCTCTTTTCACGCGGTCGTGTGGTTCCAACGAGTCTGGCGGTGCTGGTGTTGCTGGGCAATCTCGCGGTCTTCGGGCTGATGGCGTACACGGCGCATTTGGGTGGTCAGATTCGGCACACGGAGATTCGCGGGGAGGTGCCGCCTTCGCCTGCAGCGGGCGAGGCAGGGGAACACGAGGAGCATTAAAAAAGAGGCAGGACCGGGTGCGAGGGGGGCAACACCCGGTCCTTGGGGGTGGGAGGGGAAGGGAAAGGCTTACTCGAAATCGAAGTCCTCGCCCCCACCCGGCGTCCGCTCAGGTTTCTTTTCGGGTTTTTCCGCCACCATAGCTTCGGTGGTCAGCACCAGTCCGGCGATGGATGCCGCATTCTCCAGCGCGGCGCGGCTCACTTTCGCCGGGTCGATTATACCCGCCTTAACCAGATTCACGAATTCGCCGGTGAGGGCATCAAGCCCTTCCTCTTTGCCGAGCGCTTTGACCTTTTCGACGATAACGGAGCCTTCCAACCCCGCGTTTTCGGCGATCTGACGCAGTGGCTCTTCGATGGCGCGTCGCACGATTTCGACGCCCGTGCGCTCGTCAGGATCGTCCAGTTGCAGCTCGTTCAGCGCGGCTTGCGCGTTAAGGAACACCTTGCCGCCGCCGGGCACGATGCCTTCCTCCACAGCGGCGCGCGTTGCCGAGTGGGCATCTTCGAAACGGTGTTTCTTCTCCTTCAGCTCGGTCTCGGTTGCCGCGCCGACTTTGATGACCGCCACGCCGCCCGAGAGCTTCGCCAGACGCTCCTGAAGCTTCTCGCGATCGTAGCTGCTCTCGGTGGTTTCGATGAGCCGTTTAATTTGGTTGATGCGTCCCATCACCGCCTCTTTGGAGCCTGCACCCTCGATAATGGTGGTCTCTTCTTTGGTGATGACCACCTTCTTTGCCTGACCGAGCATATCGAGGGTCACATTCTCCAGTTTGATGCCGAGGTCTTCGGAGATGAAGCGCCCGTTGGTGAGAATGGCGATATCTTCGAGCATGGCTTTGCGTCGCTCGCCGAAGCCGGGCGCTTTGACGGCGGCGCATTGCAGCACACCACGCAGTTTATTCACCACAAGGGTTGCCAGTGCGTCGCCTTCCACATCTTCGGCAATAATGAGCAACGGGCGTCGCGCCTGTGCCACGCGCTCCAGCAGTGGCAGCAGGTCTTGCGCGGAGCTAATCTTTTTCTCATGGATGAGGATGAGCACATCCTCCAGCACGGCTTCCATCCGCTCCGGGTCAGTGATGAAGTAGGGCGAGATGTAGCCGCGGTCGAACTGCATGCCTTCCACGATCTCAAGGGTGGTCTGGGTGCCTTTCGATTCTTCGATGGTGATAACGCCATCTTTGCCCACTTTGTCCATCGCTTCAGCGATCATTTTGCCGATTTCGGGGTCGTTGCCAGCGATGGAGGCAACATATTCAATTTGCTCACGTCCCGTTACGGGGATTGCCATCTGGCGGATGGCTTCGACAGCTTTTTGGACGGCTTTTTCGATGCCCCGTTTGAGCGCGATAGGATTGCCTCCGGCGGCAACATAGCGCATGCCTTCATTCACAAGCACCTGCGCCAGCACGGTGGCGGTGGTTGTGCCGTCACCAGCGACATCGTTGGTTTTGGAGGCAACCTCACGGCACAACTGCGCACCCATATTCTCCCACGGATCAGCAAGCTCGATTTCCTTTGCTACCGTTACTCCATCTTTGGTAATGACGGGCGCACCCCATTTGCGGTCCAGCACCACATTGCGCCCGCGTGGACCGAGCGTGACCTTCACTGCGTTCGCTACTTTGTTGATGCCTCGCTCCAGCGCATGTCGGGCGTCCTCATTGAATTTGAGCATTTTGGCAGCCATTGTTCTCACCTCCTATTCTCGAATGGCGAAGATTTGGTCCTCGTCCAGAATAAGGTACTTTTTGCCGTCATATTCGAATTCGTTACCGGCATATTTCGAAAACACGACGCGCTGCCCTACCTGCACAGTCATGGGAGCGCGTTCGCCGTTTTTAAGCAGGCGCCCGGGTCCGACAGCAATCACGATGCCCTCTTGCGGGCGCTTTTTGGCGGTATCAGGCAGAATGATGCCTGCACTCGTCTTCTCATCCTCCTCGATCAGCTCTATGACCACTTTATCGTTGAGTGGTTTGAAAGTCATGCGCCTCACCTCCTTCGGAAAGTTTGTTGCAACTCGCACAGCAGCTGCCCTGTGTTTGGGCATGAGTCTATATACCCGATAGGCATAGGGTGTTGTCAAGGGGGTGGGGAGGGTGTTCGAGACCCCTTGACAAAGCGTTCCGAGTGGGTATAATAAAGAATCGCATCATGGGTAAATGCCGATTGAGGCATACAGCGGGGCTGAGCGGGAACAGTTATGCGCCCGCACCTGTTTGTGCGTCTCATTCAGATAAGCGGATCCAGCCAACCTGCTCGCACAAAGGATGGTGATAGGCGGATGATTTATCCAGAGAATGATGAGCTGAGCCAGTATCCGCGATATATTTTGACGCTGTTAGCAGCGGAGCGCGCGCGTTTGTTGCGTGAAGGCGCACAGCCGCTTGTGCCAGTGGACGGTGTCGAGTTCAACCCGTTGAGCGTTGCGCTGGAGGAAATTGCCGCCGGCAAAATCAAGCCGCTGGTGCTGGCGCCCGATCGCGTGGAGGTGCTGGTCGAGGGACCAGAGAAAGCCTGGGTGGTTGCCCGTGACATGAAGCAGTTGCAGCAGCAGGCGGAAGCCGAGGAAGAAGAGGAGGAAGTCGCGGAGGTCTACGAGCAGGAGACTTCGTATCGCGAGTAGAGGGGGATTTTTCTAACTTCGTTGCAGTGTTCCGGGAAAGACTTCCGGTCGTGCACTGGGATGGTTATGCGCAAACCAGACTATTATGAGGTGTTGGGAGTTCGGCGGGACGCCTCGCCTGAAGAGATTAAGAAGGCGTACCGCAAGCTGGCACGACAGTACCATCCCGATGTGAACAAGGACGACCCGGAGGCGGAAGAGAAGTTCAAGCTGATTAACGAGGCGTACCAGGTGCTGTCGGATCCCGATGCTCGCGCATTGTATGACCGTTTCGGGCACGAGGTGCCCACGGCGCCTGCAGGTGACCCATTCGATACAGTGGAGGGACTGTTCCAGATGTTTTTTGGTGGGGGGGTGCGGGTGCCAACGCGGGGTGCGGTTGACGGCTCAGATCGGCGCGTGGACCTCACACTCACGTTAGAGGAGGTGCTGCATGGAGTTGAACGGGAGGTAGAGGTGGAGCGTCTGCGCCTTTGCACCCGTTGTCGAGGTCAGGGCGCGGAACCGGGCACAACTCCAGAGCGCTGCCCCGAGTGTCACGGCTCTGGGCGTGTGCGGTTCACTCAGACAACCATTCTGGGCACGATTACGCGCGTGGTGCCGTGTCAGCGCTGTCGCGGCGAGGGTGAAATCATCCGCACACCCTGCCACGCCTGTCAGGGCGAGAGGCGGGTGCTGCAGCGCGATCGGCTGCCTCTGACCATTCCGCCAGGTGTGGAAGAGGAAACGGTCTTTGTGCTGCGAGGCGAAGGCGATTCGGGGCTGCGCGGGGGGAGCGACGGTAATCTCTATGTGGTGGTGCATGTAGCCCCACATCCACGCTTCAAGCGGCAGGGCAACGATCTGATCACCCAGCTCAACCTCTCTTTTCCCCAGCTGGTTCTGGGCGATGTGATCGAAATCGAAACGCTGGACGGCAAGTACACTCTGGAGGTGCCGGAGCTGACCGAGCCAAATCAGGAACTGGTGGTCGAAGGGCTGGGCTTGCCCGATCCGCGTACGGGCAGGCGAGGCAATTTACGCGTGCGTATCGGGCTGAAAATGCCCAAGAAACTCACCGACGCCCAGCGTCAACTGCTGCGTCAGTATGCCGAGGCAAGTGGCATTCGTCTCAAAAAGTACGCAGACGCTGAGCCTGCCGGCTTTTTGGAGCAGCTCAAGCGCACACTGAAGCGGGAGGAATGAGCCGTGCCGCAAGTCGCCTGTGTGGGAATTCTGGTCGCGGATGTGGTGGCATATCCCGTGGCAGCCTATCCGGATCGGGGTGTGTGCGTGCATGTGCAGCGGATGGAGTTGCATGTGGGAGGTTGTGCGTCCAACACGGTGCTTGCGCTCGCCAAGCTGGGAATTGACACGGTGGTTATCGGCAAGGTGGGCAACGACCCGTTCGGAGATTTTCTGGTAGGCGAGCTGCAGCGGCATGGGGTGCATATTGAGGGGATTCGTCGAACCAGTGAGGCAGGCACCTCCAGCACGATGGTGATGGTGCATCCTGATGGGGAGCGCTCTTTTATTCACTCGATGGGCGCAAACGCTCTTTTCAGCCCCGACGATATCGACTGGGTGCTGGTACAAGGCTGTAAGGTGTTTCACCTGGCAGGTGCGTTTTTGATGCCTGCGTTGGACGGGAAGCCAGCGGCGCAGGTGCTGCAACGAGCGCGTTCGATGGGGTTGATCACCTGCCTGGACACAACATGGGATGCCACGGGTGGCTGGATGCGCACACTGGCGCCCTGTTTGCCCCATCTGGACTATATTGTGCCGAACTATGGCGAGGCGTCGCAGTTAACCGGCGAGACGGAACCTGAGCGGATCGCCGATCGGCTGCTTGAAGCGGGTGTGGGCACAGTCGTGATCAAGATGGGTGGGGAGGGCTGTTTCGTGAAGAATCGGGAAGTCACCTTTCATCTTCCGGCTTATCCTGTGCCAGTGGTAGACGCGCTGGGCGCGGGCGACTGCTTCAGTGCAGGTTTCACGGCGGGGCTGGCACTGGGGTGGGATTTGGAGCGAACGACGCGGCTGGCGAACGCGGTGGGGGCATTGTGCGTTACGCAGCTTGGTGCGACGACGGGAGTGCGTTCATTGCAAGAGACGCTGGCTTTTGCCGCCATAGAAAGTTAATGGGAGCGGTCGAGGATAGCGGCGCCGCGAATCACACCATCCAGTGCCAGCAGTACTTCGCCGCGTTCGGCGGCGGCTTTTGCGCCTTCGGTCGCCTGCTCTCCACCAACAGCAGGCACCGCTTTTAAGCCGCGCTCCTGAAGCACCCGTGCCCGCTGGATTGCCCGACCTACATCGCCACGATCCACCACATAGGAGACCTCCAGCACAAGGTAGAGTGGCTCGCGCGTGGTCGCCCGCACCGCGGTAAAGATGGCGTCGGCACGCAGTAGCTCGTCTAACTCCTCCTCGCTCAGCGGTTTGACCGCCTCCAGGGTTTCGATCAAGTCATCGATGGAGGCTAATTGCACCTTGCGTAAGTAGCGTCCGAAGAAGGAAGCGGCACGCTCTCTATATTTCAGCTCCAGCACAATCCCTTTCAACGAGGACACCTCCCCAGCGAGTCGGTCGTACTTCTCCTCCAGATGCGCTGTCCTTTGGGACAGCTGTAGCATCTGCTCCGCAAATTGCCTCATCTGCTGTTCAAACTGTTCTTGGCGTTCTGTCATACGCTGGAGCAGTTGTTCAAACTGAAGCTGGCGCGCTTCAAACTGTTCTTGGCGTTCTGTCATACGCTGGAGCAGTTGTTCAAACTGAAGCTGGTGCGCTTCAAACTGTTCTTGGCGTTCTGCCATGCGCTGAAGCAGCTGTTCGAACTGGAGCTGGTGCGCTTCAAACTGTTCTTGGCGTTCTGCCATGCGCTGAAGCAGCTGTTCGAACTGGAGCTGGCGTGCCTCAGACTGTTCTTGGCGTTCAATCATGCGCTGAAGCAGTTGTTCAAACTGAAACTGGCGCGCTTCAAACTGTTCTTGGCGTGCGCTCATCTGCTGCATATCCTGGGTGAGCTGGCGCACCATCTCAAGCGTGCCGCGCTGGATTTCGAGGGTTTCCTGGGCAACATCCAGAATTTTGTGGACGATATCGACAAGCTGCGCCAGCACCGCTTCGATGCGTGCGAATCGCCGCTCGTTCTCCTCGCGCATGGCAGCGATCTGGTCTGGCAGGTCGCGCAGCCTGTCCAGCCCAAGCGCTCGCAGAAGCGGCTCGCGCCACTCCGGATGTTGCTCCAGCGCACGAATAAGATCCTCTAAGGTTTCAAAGGGCATGGTCATGGTGATTATACCCTGAATCGCCGGTGGGTAAACTTTAATCTGGATGAGCAAGGTTATTCCGTTGGCAAGTGTGCAGTTGCCTCACACAGCTCGACGCCGCAGAACGCGCGAGGTCAAAGTGGGCGAAGTGGGTATCGGCGGTGATAACCCTGTTCGGGTTCAGTCGATGATTACCGCCGAGACAATGAATACGCCTGCCGCCGTGGAGCAGATTATTCAGCTCTATGAGGCAGGGGCGGAAATCGTGCGCGTCACCGCGCCGAATTTGCGCGAGGCGCAGAATCTGCGAGAGATTAAGGCGGAGCTGAGGCGACGCGGCTATGGGCATATCCCGCTCGTTGCCGATGTGCATCATCAGGGCATGGAAATCGCTCTGGAAGCCACCAAGCATGTGGAAAAAATCCGCATCAATCCGGGGCTGTTCGTGTTTCGCAAACCGGATCCGAACCGTGTAGAGTACAGCCAGAGCGAGATTCAGCAGGAGTTGGAGGCGATTGAACAGGCACTGCTGCCCGTGATACGCGCCTGCAAGGAGCGTGGCGTCGCGATGCGCATCGGGGTCAACCACGGGAGCCTGTCGGAACGCATCAAGGTGATGTATGGTGACTCCCCAGTTGGAATGGTCGAATCGGCGCTGGAATACATTCGTATCTGCGAGGCGCACGGGTTCAGAAATCTCGTGATCTCGCTCAAAGCGAGTCGCGTGCCCGTGATACTCTCTGCCAACCGCCTGATGGTACAGCGCATGAAGCAGCTGGGGATGGACTATCCGCTGCATTTGGGGGTGACGGAAGCGGGTGACGGGATGTATGCCCGCATCAAGAGCGCGATCGGCATTGGCACCTTGCTGGCAGAGGGCATAGGCGACACCATTCGAGTTTCACTGGCGGAGGACCCAGTGAATGAAATCGAGGTCTGCTACGACATCCTGCAGGCACTCGGATTGCGCAAGACCAAAGTGGAGTATATCGCCTGCCCTTCGTGTGGACGCACCAAATTCGACCTACCCACCGTGCTGAATCAGGTGCGTGAGGCAACGAAGCATTTGGTGGGGCTCGACATCGCCGTGATGGGCTGCATCGTGAATGGTCCAGGCGAAATGGCGGATGCGGATTACGGGTATGTGGGGCGTGGATCAGGCAAGATCGCGCTCTATCGAAAGGGGCAGCTGGTCAAGAACGACATTCCTGCCGAGCGTGGCGTCGAGGAGCTGATTGCGCTGCTGAAAGCAGATGGTGTGTGGCGCGACCCGTCGGATGCCGATGCCTGAGTGGGTACAATCCGCGTGGAGGGACAAAAAGATGATGAAGCTACCGCGCACGAACCTGAAGGATTTGCAGAAGCGTTTAGCGCAGCAGAAGGGCAAGGTAGTGGTGCTGAACTTCTGGGCAACATGGTGTCAGCCCTGTGTGGAGGAGTTTCCTGCGCTTGTGAAGCTTTACAATAACTATCGCAAGCGTGGGGTGGTGGTCATCGCGGTGTCGGTGGACGATGCGGAGAACGCCGATGAGGTTGTCCAGCCCTTTCTGAAACGCCAGAAGGCGACCTTCCCTGTGCTGGTGCTGGATGACGATACTGATCGGTTCATTCGCGGCTTTGACAAAGAGTGGGGCGGTGAAGTACCGCGCACCTACCTCTACAGTAAGTCGGGCAAGCGGTTGAAGGCGTGGTCAGGTTCGCGCAGCTATGCCGAATTTGAGCGCGAGGTGAAGGAGGCGCTGAAGCAGAAGTGAGCCTGTTGCCCCGTGCCCTGCCTTTCTGGAAGGTGGAAGGCGTCGGCAACGATTTCGTGCTGGTGGAAGCGGAGACGGTGCAGGGCGATGATTTGAGCCAGCTGGCGCAACAGCTCTGCCATCGTCCGCTGGGTATCGGCAGCGACGGGTTGCTGGTCGTCGGCAGGGGCGAGCCTGCACCCGTCGCGATGCGCATGTTCAATCCCGATGGCACCGAGGATTTTTGTGGCAACGGGTTGCGCTGCGTTGCCCGTTTCGCCTACGAGCAAGGTTATGTGGACACGACGGAATTCGGGATTGAAACCTCGCGTGGTGTGATTCCTGTACAGCTGACCCTGCGCGAGGGACAGGTGGAAGCGATTACCACGCTGCTGCCGCCGCCCCGTTTTCACCCGCGCGAGATTCCGGCACTGGTGGAGGGCGAGGTGATGCAGGACTACCCGCTTACGGTCGGCGGGCATACGGTGCACCTCTGGGCGGTGAACACGGGCACTACACACAGCGTGATTTTTGCCGAGCGTTTGCCTGAGGAGGAGACCTTTCGGCAACTTAGCCCGCGCATTGAAACGCATCCGCTTTTCCCACAACGCACCAGCGTGCTGTGGGCGGTGGTGGAATCGCCGCATCGGGTGCAGGTGCGTATCTGGGAGCGCGGGGTGGGTGAGACACAGGGTTGTGGCACGGGCGCAGCGGCGGTGGCTGTGTTGAGCCTGACCGCCAGCTGGACACAGAACCCCATAGAGGTGCGTTCGCGCGGAGGGACACTAAGGATTCACTGGGAGCCGGGTACCCCGATTGCGCTCACGGGACCTGCCCGAATCCTGTTTGAGGGGCGATACTGGCTTGGTTGATAATCTCTTCTGACCCCTTTTGCCCTTCACCCGTGATCTCTCCCCTGGGGTAGAGGGGTTTGTTTGGACCCTCGTCAGCTTTGTAACCGCACACCGGTGGCGGGATCGAACAGATGGAGATGCTCCAGATGGAGACGCAGGTCGAGCCGTTCGCCTTCCTCCACCTTCACCCGTGCACTGAGCTGGGCGATGAGGCGCTCGCCCCCGATAAGCACATGCAGGTCGTTGCGGTCGCCATGGGGCTCCACCACATCCACCAGCCCTTGCAACGGCTCGGAAAGAATCGCGTCCGAGGGCGCGGTGGCGGCGGTGTAGATATCCTGCGGACGAACACCGAGCAGCACCGTTTGTCCGATGCGCGTTTTCACAAGTTGTTGATGCGCCTGAAGCAGATGGATCTGGAATGTACTTAGCTGCAGCACCGGGGTGCCCTGCTCCTGCACCACCCGCGCGGGGAGCAGGTTCATCGGGGGCGTGCCAATAAAAGTTGCCACGAACACATTCTGTGGGCAATAATAGACCTGGTCCGGTGTGCCGACCTGCTGCAGAATACCATCTTTCAGGATAGCGATTCGGGAGCCAAGCGTCATCGCCTCCTTCTGGTCGTGCGTGACATAGAGGGTGGTAATGCCAAGCCGTGCCTGTAGTTTTTTGAGCTCGGCACGGGTCTGGTCGCGCAGCTGGGCATCCAGATTCGAAAGCGGTTCATCCATCAGGAACACTTTGGGCTGGCGCACAATGGCGCGGGCAAGCGCGACGCGCTGGCGCTGTCCCCCCGAAAGTTCGCCTGGCAAGCGGGATAGCAAGTTTTCGATGCCCAGCAGCTGAGCCACATGACGCACGCGCTGGTCGATCTGCTGGCGTATCGCTCGTGCTTGTGAGTAATGCAGCAGTTGCCACCAGAAGCCTTTCAGCTCGCGCAGACGCAGTCCAAAGGCAATGTTGTCATACACACGCATGTGGGGATAGAGCGCGTAGTTCTGGAACACCATCGCCACATTGCGGTCCCGAGGTGAGATCTCGTTCACGCATCGGTCGCCGATATAGAGTCGACCTTCGCTGGGTTCCTCCAGTCCTGCCAGCAGGCGTAGCGCGGTGGTCTTGCCGCAGCCTGAGGGACCCACCAGCACCATGAACTCACCAGGCTGCACCTCCAGGTTTAAGCGGTTCAGCGCGACAATGTTGCCGAACCGCTTGGTGACATTCTCGAATCGGACGGCGAACGCGCTCATGGTGCCACTCCAAGCTTTTTGCGCCAGTAGCGGGCATAGCCCAGGGCGATGAGTTGATAGCCTGCGCCGAGGTCGTAGCTGGCGGGGTTCACGCCCTGTGCCTGCATCTCGGCGTTGCCATACTCCTGCAGGGCAGCAGTTACCTGGTCATCGCTTTGTCCCTGTTCGACCAGCTGGCGGGTGAACTGTCCCCAGTTGAGCAGTCGCTGTTCCAGCTCGTCCAGGTGGCGTGATACATCGTTGAACACGCCGAAGTGGGTGAGTGCCAGCTGCTGAATGGGCATTGTGCGCAGTCGGGCGAGGCTTGCCTGCCACGCTTCGAGATCGAGCTCGGGCGGCGGCGTGGGGGGACGCACATAGGTCGTATTCGGCATGCGCACCCCTGCGATATCGCCTGCAAAAAGCAGCCCGCTCGCCCCATCCAGATAGGCGTAATGGTGGCGGGCATGTCCGGGCGTGTCGAGGGCAATCAGGGTGCGCCCTGCCACATGCAGCTGCTCGCTATCCTGCACGATGCGGATGCGCTCCGCCGGCACGGGCAGTACAGGTCCCCACAGGGTGTCCATCAGTTCACCGTACAGACGCGACGCGCTGGCGATGAGGCGCGATGGGTCGGCTAAGTGGGGTGCGCCAATAGGGTGCACATAGCATATAGCATGGGGTAGCCGTTGCATCAGCACGCCGAGCGCGCCGGCATGGTCAAGATGAATATGCGTCACAAGGAGATGACGCACCACGCTCAACGGCACGCCTGCTCCTTCCACTGCGTGCAGCAAGGTTTCCACCGTACTGGCAGGTCCCACCTCCACCAGCGCGGCTTCCTCCTCGCCGATCAGCAGGTAGGCAGCAATCGCTAATGGATAGCCCAGAAAGTTCAAATCGATCAGCCGAACCCCTGCGATAATCTCCAACGCCTATCCTCCTGTATGAAGGTATACGGATTGGGCCTGCCCTATTCCTGCTCGGTGTTGCGGGCTGTCCCGCGCCTGCGAAGCCACTTTTCGGCCATAATGGCAGGATACCTGTTTGAGACGGGGTCTAAGACGCGCCAGGGAGCCAAAATAGGTTACCGCAAGGCAGTAGGGGGTATACTTTAGCAGGATGGCGAAAATGGCTACGCAGTCGGCTTCAAAACCGCGCACGCGGCGCAGATCCCAACACGCCGCAGTGCCCCCTGAACTCGCCCGAGACATCGAGCAGATGCTTCAGGAGCTGGAAAACCTGGAACTGTTAGAGGAGGATGGTGAGCCGTTGGAGAGTGAGTGGCATGTGGTGCAGATTCATCTTCTGGACGACATTGTACGCGAGCATCTGGGCACCCGCAACGACTACTTCTGTGGTGGCAATATGTTTGTTTATTACAGTGTCGAGCAAGCCCGCGCCATTAATGCAGGGAGGCCAGCGTACAAAGGTCCCGACTTTTTTGTGGTGCGCAATGTGGATGGTTCCAAGCCGCGTCGCTACTGGGTGGCGTGGGAGGAAGGCGGTCGCTATCCCGATCTGGTGATTGAGCTGATTTCACCGCGTACCGCCAAGAAGGACAAGGAGGAGAACCTGGTTTTCTATGCGCGGGTGCTGCGGGTGCCTGAATATTTCTGGTACGACCAGGATACAGGCGAGCTGCGCGGCTACTCTCTGGTAGACGAACATTATGAACCGCTTGCGCCAAACGAGTGGGGCTGGCTGTGGAGCCAGATTCTGGAGGCGTATATGGGCGTGTGGGAAGGTGTTTACAAGGGGCGTCGCTATCGATGGCTGCGCCTCTATCGCGCGGACGGGAGTTTGGTGCCCACCCCACACGAGCTTGCCGAGCAAGAGCGCCAGCGTGCCGAGCAAGCAGAGGCAGAGCTGGAGCGGTTGCGTGCCTTGCTTCGCGAGAGGGGAATCGAGGCTTAGAGAGGGCGCTGATGCCGCAGGGAATGGCTTTATGAGCGGCTTTCTCGATCGTTTCGTGGTGTGCGTTCACCCCAATAAATGCGCCTGAATCCATCTCCAAGCATCAGCATTTGCAACGCGACCAAGCTCATCAACGCGCCCACCACGCCCGATGTGCCCGGAGGCAGCACAGGAATGAAACAGGGGAGCGACAGCAGCAACAAGATCATGCCATAGCTCCGATCCCCTGCACGCGCAAGTATCTCCTCCAGCGAGACGGTTCCGTCGGCGTCGGTATCCAGGGTTACGCTGAGGTTACGCTGAACAGTTCCGACAGTCGTGCCTCTGCCGCTGGCAGGCTCATAGAAAAAAGTGTACCTGTTGCGTTTGGGGTACATTAAGCGGGGCATTCTTCGATGGAGTTGCGCTGGCGGGAGCTACCGTTCTGGCAGCTGGAGTATCGTCGCGTGGAGGGGGAGCCGCTGGTTCGCTCCATGTGGGTTTCCGCCTTATGGGGCGCATGCGCGCTGGTGTTGGCGGCGCTGTTCGGGCTGGCGTTTAAACAAGGGTTTGCAGCACCTTATCTTTCGCTGGCGGCACTGGTGGTGGCACATCTGATTGCGCGTGGCCAGCTGGAACGTCGCTTGCCGAACCCATCGTTTGCGCGCGACTTGCAGACGGGTCATCTGGATCAGTTTCGCCTGCTGGACCTTGCACCACATGCGCTGCTTCTGCAGCGGGGCTTGCCGGCACTGTTCTATCGTTTGCAGAGCCATATCCTTTGGTTGCCTTTATATGGAGCGTGGGGGGCGTGGCTGGGCAACGCGGCGCTAGACAGCGTGCTGCTATGGCTGCTGTTCGCCTTTGCGGACCCGCTGGTGCTGGTTTTGATGAGTTTCTATTTGACGCTCTCTTTTGGGGGCATCTGGGAGCCGCTAACCCTGGCGCTGCTTGTGTTCGGATACGGCTCGCTGCAGGAGTCGGAGCGGGCACGTTTTGGGGCGTTAAGTGGATGGCTGTTCGCGTTGCTGATCAGCATACCCATTCTGTTGCGTTTACTGATGCCTCTAACATTAATGTACACTCTGCCCGACATAGGGCGGTTCACGCTGGTGTGGTTGCTAACGGAGGGGTTACGCTGGGAGCGGCGTGCTCGCTGGCTGAACATGCCGTCGGGTTTGTGGCGGTATGGCTGGCTGTTGCCGGCGGCGGGGCTGATGCTGATGGGGTTTCCACTGGTGTGGGAATGGACACCCGCGTGGAGCGACGCGCAGCGATTGCAAGGAGCGGCGGTGCTGCTGTTTCTGGTCCCAAACTGGTTGAATCGGCAGCTGGTGACCCTTGTGCGCGGACGCGATCCGGTGCAACAGCGCTGGGGCGTGCATCTGCGCGAGGTGGTGCTGGGGTGGGTGTTAAGCACTGTGGTGCTGTTCGGCTGGGCGTTGCGCAACGTGGTCGCGTTGGGGGGGCACTCGTTCTGGCTTCTCTTGCTTTTGCTGGTGCTGGCGGATGTGCCGTTCAGTGGCGGGTACCGAATGCTGTTGCAGCGGGCTTACTGCATGCGTATTCCGCTGACCCGGCTTGCTTTCCTGTCGCTTGCGCCCATTCTGTGGTTCCTGCTTGCCCCAGATCATTACGCCAGTTTAGGGGTGCTGAATCCACTGGTGGCTTTGGCGGCGCAGACACCTCTGTGGGGGCTGGTGGTTCGTCAGCCTCCCCCGCCGTTTCTCCTGCTGCTGATGATGCCGTTGCTGTGGCGTGCGCTGATGCTGGTGCTGGCGTGGTTATGGGTGCATTGGGGGTGGCGATTGCCGCAGGGGGTGTGGTGGCAGCGCGTGCTGACTCCGCTGCTGCTCTATCCGCTCTATGACTGGGTTCAGCGGCGCATGACGAGCAATCCGGTAACGCGCTTTTTTATGGTGGAGCGCCGTTTTGACCCTGCACCGTTATTCGCAGGATTGGGCTGGGTATTGGGGCTGGTGCTGCCAACGGTTGTCGCCGTCGGCTGGGCGATTCTCATGCTGCTGCCAGTGCTCATTGCGCTCTGGTGGACGGGTTATCGGCTGGCAAGCCAGCGAGTGCAGCGGCTGGTGGAGACAGGCGAATTGCGTCAGTGGTTTCTGACGGGACTTGCACCCTTCACAATCTACTGGGGCATAGTACTAAGCGTGTGGAACTGGCAGGCACGCTTACTGGTTGCGTTGTACGGTTGTGGGGCGTTGGCGGCATGGGGGCGTGCCTTCTACGAGGCATTTAGGGGTAGTTCCGCGCCGAGTGCAATGCTCAGTGCGCCCTTTGTGGTGCTGGTGGCGGGCGGCATGGCGACCCTCTCTTTTGGGGCGGTGCTGGTGCTGCTCTGCTCGCAGCTGTTTCTGGCAGCACCGATTGCGATTCAGGACACGCTGACGGCTTTGAGCCGCCAGGAACGTCCGTCAATCGTGCGAGCGACGGTGCTCTCGCTGCTTTACAGCGGCTGCATGGTGCTCGCATGCATGTTCACACCACTGCTGCTGGTCGGATTGCCTTTCTACTCCACCCGTAGTGAGCGGATTTTGCGACAACTGGCGCGTGCGCCAGACGAATATCTGCGCCGTCTGCCAGCACCAGGTGTGAGCCAATGAGGGTTGCTTTAGGAGAAAAGGGGCAGGTGCATGGAATAGTATTAATCGGGAACTCTGCAAGCGTAGGTTCGTCCAAAAAGTGAGGTGAGGTCGATCACGATGGTATCGAAGGACCATCCGTTGGCAAAACTGTTTCGGAATCTGGTGGAGCGGGCGTTCGTCATCTCGTTGCGGTGGGATGACCCGCAGGTGGTGGACTATCTGAGCGATTTGCTGTTGAAGTTTGTGCATATGCGCGAGCTGTACAAGCTGCGCGACCTGCGTGGTCGCCCGCTGGAGGAGGTCGCCGATATGCTCTACTATGCCGATGTGCGGCTCGGGGCACAGTCGTTTTATCAGGAGCGGGAGGTGCACCGCCATATCGGCGACTACACGCTGTTCTGGACGGGGGTCTATCCAGAGGCGTTGCCGCGCCTGCGCGCCCACACGCGCAAAGACCATCTGATCGACTATGTGAAGCAGGGGAAACAGTCGTATTATATCGTGTCGCTGTTCGATATCGGGGAATGGCGTGAGGAAGCCCCACTGTTCCGCAAGCTCTCGGAACATTTTGAGGTCTGTATGCAGGGACTGTACAATGTGCGTCAGCAGTGGGAGCGCATGGAGGCGGCGAGTTTCCGTCGCTTCCGCAGCGATATCGAGCGCGACCTGTGGTGGTGAGGCGCGGCTACTTGCAGACGCTGGCAAGCTGCTGCACTCGTGCCTGATCGGTGGGCAGGGAATGCCATTTCGGTGCCTGTCATTACGAGCTGAAGGCAGGTTCCATGCCCCTCCGACGAATGAGGGCGCAAAAAATCCCCCGAATCGGGGCAATTTGCCCCTTAAAAAGCCCCGATTCGCCCGTTCCCCCCTTGACAAACGCGCGAGAATGTGCTATAATAGAGTCGGTCTTGGGGAGTACCCATCCCTGACCTTAGAATCGCCCCCAAATGGGGATATAATAAAGTCAGGACTGGGGAAAATCCCCTCGCCCTCTTGACAAATGCCCCAGAAATGGGGTATAATAGAGGAGAAACAAGGGGAAACTCCCCTGAACCCCTTGACAAATGCCTCAAAATGGGGTATAATAGGGGTGATGATGCGGAGAGTATGACTCTGCCGCACAAAAATAACAATACGTTGAGGCAGCGTAGTCGCTGCCGTGCCGTTTCAGTTCGCCCTGAACACGGCAACACCAAACCTCAGAAAGGAGGATGTGTGTGATGCGACTAAATAAAATCTTGGCGATCGGTGTCCTGAGCGCTGTCTTTACGGGTAGCGCGCTTGCTCAGTCAAAATTCTGGCTTGGGCTGAGCGATAGCAGCAATTGGCAGACCGCTGTCTGGGGTGATAGCGATACCAACACGGTAGAGTTCATTGCCGCTCCGGGCAGCACCATCTATGTGTTCTTTAAGGCGCAGTTCCAGCCGGGCTTTGGCAATTCCACCTTGTGGGCGCTCATCAACGCCTTCTTCGACCTGACGCGCCAGTCCAGCGCGCACGGCAATCACCCGAACTACACCACCTATGGCTTCGATGTAGTTAATGGTTCCGCTGCCTGGACAGGTGAGGCGGCAGCCCGCGGCTACAACCAGTCAGTAGCGCGTGCTGGCAGCATCCATGCAAATTCGTCTAACCCTGGGAACACCTCATTCCCTCTCGTGACGAATGAGGGTGCTGCCTTCAAGATCCTTGTTCTGGGCGGCACTAACGATACCCAGGAGCTGGCGTTCGGCTACTTCCGGTTGGTTGTTCCATCGCAATCGGGTATATGGGAGCTTGGTCCCAACCGTTTGGCAGGTTATGACCTGGATGAGATTGGTAATCTGATTGGCTCTGAGGGCGTGACCGTGCGTACCAACTTTGGTACGGATTCCCCGTCCAACCCGTCCGACTATGGTACGCGGTTCAATGTTACCTTGTTGGTTCCCGAGCCTGCCAGCATGATTGCGCTGGGTTCCGGCCTGGTGGGTCTGCTGGCACTGCGCCGACGCCGCAAGGCGTAACTCCTCGTGTTGTAAGTGGCAGCCCCGGATGCATCCGGGCGCTGCCCTGACCCGATATGTGCAAGGTTGCGCCCCGGTGCTCCGGGGCGCTCTTTGCTTTTTAATTGCCCTTCTCCCTCTCCCATCTGGGGAGAGGGTTGGGGTGAGAGGACAATTCCTTACCCGGTGGAGCAGATTCTGTGGCGACATCTGCGCAACCGACGGTTGGGTTGTGACGATTTCGTCGGCAGCATCCAGGGAGGGATTACGAGGACAGGGATAGCGTGCGGCAACTCCCTGCCCCCTCACCCGTGCCCTCCCCCCAAAGGGGAGAGGAAGTTATGGACACACGATTCGCCGAATGACCACATTGTCGACCCCCGCCTCACAGATGGAATCGTTTGGGTTATCCATCGTGCCGAAGCGGATGCGCACCTGTGCCGTTGGGGTCACATAGTCGCCCACGCGGAAGCTGCGACGCACCCACTGATTCTCAGTGCCTGTGAAGGTCACAGTTTCCACGCGCACCCAAGTGGCGCCGTTGTTGTTGGAGACCTCCACGAAGAAGGTGTCGTTAATGGTGGTGCCATTGTAGAACCAGCGGTAATATTCCACGAGGGCATCGCTGCCTTCCAGATTGATCACAGGTGAGATGAGGTAGGTGGGTCCGCCGTCCACATCGGCTTCACCCACGGAGCCGCCTACACTGCCCTGTCCGGTGAAGAAGCAACGCGAACCCGGATCGGATGAATCGCTGCTTGGGTTGGCAGGTCGCCCGTCCTGGGTGGTGCCGCGCGGAATGTCGCGTGTCCATGCGCCCGCGGTCAGGCTCACATTCTGCACAGTCCAACCCATTTCGGCCTCGGCGGTGTCTTCCAAAATAGGGGTTAGCCCGGAAGCGACAAGAACACGCAGGGCAGCGTTTTGCCCCTCGCGCGGATAGTAAGTTACCCTCCCCTGCGTATCGAACGCTTCGATATAGTAGCGCACCGTGCTACCACATGAGGGCACGGGGAGAGCGGTGATGAAGCGGTCGCCGCGCATCCAGCGCATCGGAACCTGCTGGAACGCGCTCTGATTGATGGCATAGCGCAGAAATACGCGATTCCGGTCGACCTGCCCAGCAAGATCGGAGACCCGCACCACGAAGCGTATCAGGGGCAGCAAGGTGCTCTGTGGGGGCGACACTACGGCATCGGGCAACTGCAGCGGATCGATGCGCAGCCAGTCGATCTGCGGCGCAGGCAGATTGTGGCGCGAGAAGCCCTCGTTAATCTGGAAGTAGTGCGGCGTACCGTTGTAGATGTTGTTATCGTCGTCATCCAGCGTCAGCACATCGATAGTAATCTGTGGGGAAATACTGCTGGGGCGCAGCAGGATGCTGTTGAGGTACCACTCACGCACCTTCTGCAGCGCGAAGTCGGGGTCGTTGCTGTAGCGCTGGCGCATCGCGAGGTAGGTCTGCCAGAACGCGCCGCTGAGCACCTGCCCGCAGTAATGCACCTCGCCTGAGCACGGATAGCGCACATTGTTGACCGCATTGCGTAGGCAGCCTGTGCCAATACCTCGAAACTCAATGGCGAGGCAGGGGTCTGCCGTCAGAAAGGCAGCGGTCACATCCGCCATCCCCTCGTGATAATCACCCGATGCATTCGGATGTCCCATCGAGATAATAAAGTGCCCATATTCGTGGTAGATCACGGTAGAGTAGGCGGTGTTCACACAGCCGCCGCCAGCACGGTAGAAGTTAATCGTGCGATTATTGTAATAGGCGTTGCAGGTGTTGTTGAGATTCACATTACAGGGAATGGCGTAATCGATGCCAGGATAGCTGGGATTGATAGCCTTGGCGAAGTTGTGCACAATCTGGGTTCGCAGGAAGCCGTTCACCTGAGCGGTGTTAAACTCGACCCGTTCGGTATTAAAAATGAAGTTGGCAGGTCCTGGCGGAGTCACCGTCTGCTGCAGCGAGAGGGTAGTCCCTGCTTGATTGACAACCTGCACCCAGGGACCGATGAGGTTTGCCTGCACCGTCACCTGGTTTGTGCCGCTGAAGGGCAGGGTGAAGAAGCCCTCTGGGTCGGTAAACACACTGGAACCGCCCACCAGGGTCACGCGCAGCTGGGGCAGCGGCATCAGCACGGGTGGGTTCTGGCTGTGATCGGGGCGCAGCCCAGGCGTCGCATAGCCCTGCACACGCCCTGTGATGTCCACAAAGTAGACCTCGGATCGCCATTCCAGCGGCACGCCCGTGTGCGCATCGATAAACACTCGATAGCGCTCAGGCTGCTCTGGGCGATGGGCGTCAACGGTCAGCACCCAGGCAAGATGAGTGCGCTCCTCGCCCGGATAGATGATCAGCTCGGGTTCTGTCTCCTGTTTCAGGTCGGAACGGAGCTTGCGCACAAGCTCGCGGGCTTGTGCGGCGGTCAGGCTCGGTTTGAGCGAGATAGGCTCCACGAAGCGCACAGCATTACTCGCCAGCACAAGGGGATGGTCGGAGGTATTGCGCACCAGCAGGGTCAGCTCGCCCCGATCCACGGGGATACCTTGCACCTGCTGCTGGAAATAGACCGCAGTGAAGCGGGGAGGCATCACCTCCTGCGTGCCAGCAAGCACCAGTTCGCTTGCGCCAGGGGTAAACAGTCCGCTATAACGCGCGACAAAGGCAAGTGCCGAGTCCACGGGGGAGGAGCCATACCCGAACGGCACGCCCCAAACCCGACGGATGACCGTGCCTTCTTCATAAAGCAGCACACCAGGAGCCTCTTTTTGCAGTTGCTCGGCGAGCTGGGTGCGCAACTGCACGGCTTCAGGCGTTTGCGCCCATAGAATGGCGCTAAGACCGGTGCCCAGCGCCACGATCAACAATCGTTTCATCAATCTCCCTCCGTTCTCAGGAATTATACATCACTTTGACGGTCAGAGGAGGAAATCCTCTCGCGGGTGCCCGATTTCGTGGATTGATAGGGTACAATCAGGATGGATGGAGGATATGGCGTATGAAGCGAACCTATCAACCAAACAATCGGCATCGTCATAAGGTGCACGGCTTTCGGCGGCGCATGCGGAGCAAAGACGGGCAGAATGTGCTGAAGCGTCGACGGCTCAAAGGGCGCTGGCGGCTCACGGTGGACTGATGCTGCCACGCACGGTACGCCTGCGCAAACGCCCCGATTTTGAACGAGCCTATCAAGAGGGGAGACGGGTACGCATGGCAACCTTTACGATTTATGCTTATCCGCGACAGGACGATCAGCCGACGCGCATCGGCATCGTGGCAGGGCGGCGGTTCGAGACTCATGTGCGGCGTAATCGGGCAAAGCGTCGGTTGCGTGCTGCCTGTCAGGCGTTGTTGCCGCAGCTGCCGCCAGGTTATGACCTGGTGCTGGTGGCGCAGCTGCCCGCGCTGGACGCACCCTTTGAACAGCTTCAGCGTGAGCTTGTGGGCGCGCTGAGCGAGCTGGGCATCCTGTTATCTGAAGGAGGTGGCTCGTCATGAGTGCGCGCGTGGGAGTCGTGGCGCGCCTGCTGCTAAGTGCCATTCGCCTCTATCAGCGCATCTCGCGTCTGACGCCGCCCGTGTGTCGCTTCTATCCGAGCTGCTCGCAATACACCTATGAGGCAATCCAGCGGTTTGGTGCGCTGCGCGGAGTGTGGCTGGGGCTGAAGCGCGTGCTGCGCTGTCATCCCTTTCACCCAGGTGGCTACGACCCCGTGCCAGGTGTAGAGGACAAGCAGATTCCATGCGCCACGCCGCTCTCCACAGGACATGCAGTGAGGGAGTAGATCAATGGCACAGGAACCGATAGATCAGAAAAAGCTCTTTATTCAAACGATGCTCATCGCGATGGTGCTCTGGCTACTCTTGCTGATGGGCTGGAGCTATTTTGCCCGTCCGCCCGTCAGTGATAAGAAGCCCGAGCAACTGGTCGCCGAGGTGCAGAAATTGCGTGCCGACAAGGACTATGTGGAAGCAATACGCCGCTGTCAGGAGCTGACCAGTCGCTTTCAGGGCACCGAATATGGTGCGCTGGGTTTGCTGCTCGAAGCCCGAATCTACTATGAAGATAAAAAGGACTCGCACGAGGCGTTTAATGCGTTGCGTCGCCTGGAGGAGTTCTACGCGCATACGCAGGTTTACCGCACCGAAGGGCGCGCCCTGCAGCAAAGAGTGGAACAGGAGATCGACACGCGCAACCGCCAGTTCCTGTCCTATCAGATTATCCATCGCATGGTGAGCCTGTTCGGTCGCTCGGATGCCAGTTATGTACTGGCAATCCTGGCAATCGCGGTGGTGGTGCGACTGATTTTGCTGCCACTCTCGAACAAGCAGTTTGCCAGCATGCGCAAGATGGCACAGCTCGCACCGAAATTGCAGGAGCTGCAGTCGAAATATGCGGGCGAGGAGTTGATGCGCCGCCAGATGGATTTATACAAACGGTACGGGATTAATCCAATGTCGGGCTGCCTCTACGCGCTGCTGCCCATTCCCTTTCTCATCTGGGTCTACAACATGATTTTGCTCTATCAGGTGCAATTTAAGCAGGGGCACTTTCTGTGGATTAACCCGGAGATGGGGACGCGCTTCCCAGGGCTAATCGGCTCGCATCTGGCGCAGTTTGATGCGCCGCTAATGATCCTTTACGCGATCAGTATGTATGTCAGCAGCCGTCTGATGGTGACGGATCCGTCGCAAGCGCAAATGCAAAAAACGATGGCATTGATGACGACGGCGATGCTGGTTATCTTCTCGTGGCAGTTCCGCTTCCCCGCTGCGTTTATTCTCTACTGGATGCTGACCAACATCCTTTACACGCTTCATTATAAGCTCTATATGAGGCGTCCCGCGCCGGTGCTGGAGCCGGTGGAGCCGATACGCGAGTCGACGAACCACCTGATACGGGACGGGCGCAAGCCCCGCTATCAGCCGCCTAAAAAGCGGTCCAAACGCAAATAAGGAGGGAGCCATTCATGACATCGGTCGAAACAACAGGCAACACGGTTGAAGAAGCAAAGCGCAAAGCGCTGGAACAGTTGGGCGTGACGGACGAGCACCAGGTGCAGTTCGAGGTGCTGGATGAGGGTAAACGGAGTCTGCTGGGCATTCTGGTCTCACCTGCGCGCGTGCGTGCCACTCTGCTGGAGCCGTCAGCGGGGCTACCTTCTGCCGCGGTAGAGGAGAACCTTTCACCGGAGGTAGCGCGTCAGGTTGCCAATTATGTAGATCAACTGTTGCGCCGACTGCCCCTGAATCTGCAGGCGGTGCTGCGTGGCACCCATGGACGCTATGTGGAGATCGAGATGGTCGGACGCGATGTGTCCGTGCTAATCGGCAAGAACGGCGAGGTCATCAATGCGCTCCAGTTCCTGCTCAATTTGATGGTTCCGAAAGCCACCGGACTGGACGCGCGAATCGTGCTGGATGGAATGGGCTGGCGTCGGCGGCGCACCGAGCGCCTGCGCAATCAGGTGATCGCGATCGCGAACGAGGTCAAGAAGCGGCGTGAAGAAGCAGTGCTGCCCCCGATGCCCCCCCATGAGCGACGCATCGTACATCAGACGCTCAAGGACGATCCAGAAGTTATCACCTACAGCGAGGGCGAGGAGCCAAACCGCTATGTAGTCATCTCGCCGCGCGAATCGTCCGCCTGATGGCTCCTGACTTGCATCGAATCGACAAGATAGGGTATTATATAGAGTGTCGGGGCGTGGCGCAGTATGGTTAGCGCGCTACCATGGGGTGGTAGAGGTCCCCGGTTCGAGTCCGGGCGCCCCGACCATCTACTTGCGCCCGTAGCTCAGCGGACCAGAGCACCAGACTTCGGATCTGGGGGTCGGGGGTTCGAATCCCTCCGGGCGCGCCAACTCGCTTAAGGGATATTTTCAGCGATGTCGAAAACCGTTGCCCAAGCAAAAGCACAGCGTCAATCACCACCGCGTCGCCGCAAGAAGTGCGACACGGTACCCATCGAACACATCCGCGAGCTGGAGGAACTGATTGAGCGAACGCGGAGCATCGAACTGTTAGAGGAGGATGGCGAGCCGTTGGAGAGCGATTGGCATGTGGTGCAGATCCATCTCTTGGACGAACTGGTGCGCCAACATCTGGGTGATCCCGACCACTACTTCTGCGGTGGGAATATGTTTGTCTACTACAGCCTGGAACAGGCGGAGGCGGTCAAGACGACCCACACAGCCTACAAGGGCCCCGACTTCTTTGTGGTGCGCGATGTCGACGGCAGGAAGCTGCGCCGCTACTGGGTAGCGTGGCAGGAGGGAGGACGCTATCCCGATTTCGTGATGGAGCTGGTGTCACCCAGCACGGCAAAAAAGGACAAAGAGGAAAATCTTCACTTCTATGCGCGGGTGCTGCGTGTGCCCGAATATTTCTGGTACGACCCGGATAAGGACGAGCTGCGCGGGTTCGTCCTGCGGGGCGCACACTATGAACCGATTGAGCCAAATGAGCAGGGCTGGTTGTGGAGCGAGGTGCTGCGCGCGTATCTGGGGGTCTGGGAAGGAGAGTATCAGGGGCGCCGGGCACGCTGGGTGCGGTTGTACCGTGCCGATGGAACGCTGGTACCTACGCTGGGAGAAGTAGCCGCGCAAGAGCGTCAACGAGCGGAGCAAGAGCGTCAACGGGCTGAACAGGAGCGCCAGCGGGCTGAACAGGAGCGCCAACGAGCAGAGCAAGCTGAAGCCGAGTTGCGGCGGTTGCACGAGCTGTTGCGCGAGCGCGGCATCGAGCTGTAGCCGAAAGGTATACTCCTCTGTCATGACACTGATCCAGACAACCTTTTCGAACGGGCTGCGCATTGTAATGGAACCTGTGCCGACGGTACAGTCGGTCGCCCTCTGTTTCTGGGTCAAAAGCGGCTCTCGCTATGAACAGCCCCATCAATACGGCATGGCGCACTTCCTTGAACATATGCTGTTCAAGGGTACCACGAACCGTACCGCCATCCAGATTGCCCAGGAGATTGAAGGACGTGGGGGCATTCTCAATGCGTCCACGGGCAAAGAGGCAACCTGCTACTATGCACGGGTGCTGAGCGAGCATCTGCCAATCGCGGTGGAAGTGCTGAGCGATCTGCTGCTGAACGCCAAACTGGACCCCGAAGAACTGGAGCGTGAGAAAGGCGTTATCCTGGAAGAGATGCGCATGATCGAAGACACGCCTGACGAAGTGGTGCATGACCTGTTTGCCGAGATTCACTGGGCAGGTCATCCGCTGGGACGACGCATTATCGGCATGCCAGAAACGGTCAGCGCGTTCACGCGCGCGGGATTGCTGGAGTTTATTCAAGCTCATTATTTGCCCGAGCGCATCGTGATTTCGGCGGCGGGCAATCTGGAGCCTGAAAGACTGGTGAAGGAGGTGGAGCGTTGGCTGGGAGCGTGGCATCCGAATCGGATGGCTAACGAGCCTGTGCAAGTGCTGACCCCTCCGCGCAAAGCACAGAACGGCTTACAAATGCAGCTTTTTCCGCGCGAAGTAGAGCAGGTGCATTTCTGCATCGGAGTTGATGGCGTCTCCTTTATGGACGAGCGTCGCTATGCCCTGGCAGTGCTGAACAGCTTGCTGGGAGGCAGCATGTTCAGTCGGCTCTGGCAGGAGATCCGCGAACAGCGTGGACTGGCGTATGATATTGGCAGTTATGCGATCCCCATGTCGGACGGTGGACTGTTCGTGGTCTATGGGGGCACGGCAATAGAGCATTTCGAGCAGGTAGTGACACTGGTGCATGGGGAACTGGATCGTCTATGCAACGAGCCGCCCAGCGAGGAGGAGACCCTCAGTGCACGCAATCAGCTCAAGGGCACGCGCGTACTGGCGTTAGAGGCAATGCAGACCCGCGCCGAACTGATTGGCAGTGAGACCCTGATGCGGGGCGAAGTGGTACCGTTGGAAGAAGTCATCGCGCGAATTGATGCCGTCACGCCTGACCAGATCCATACGCTTGCCGCCGAGCTATTCAAACCCGACCAGCGTACGGTGGTCGCTATCACACCGGCGGAGTCGATGGGGTAAAATAAAGATGGAGGCGAACTATGTTCGGGAGCATCGGCTTTAGCGAAATCATGGTGCTGCTCGTGATCGCGCTGCTCATCTTTGGTCCGCGCAAGCTGCCAGAGATCGCGCGATCGGTCGGGCAGGCGATGCGCGAATTCAAAAAAGCGGGTGAGGAGGTCACACGCTCCTTCGAGGAGCCAATCGACGAGCTACGTGACGATCTCAACCGCTACCCGTAAACAGTCCGCTTTAGAGGGAGCAAAACAATGGAAATTGTCAAGCAGGTGTTAACCTGGGTGGATATTTTTGTGATGCTGGTGTTCATCGGGCTGGTTGCCATCCAGACCTCGCGAGCAGAGGGCATTTTCAGTCCGGGGTCGGCGGAAGGTACCTACATTAAGGCGAAACCCGGTTTCGAGGATAACCTGTCCAAGCTGACACTGATTCTGGCAGTCACTTTCTTTGTGCTGACCGCGATAGTGACCTATATGCCGTAGCTGACTCGGCAGGTGGTGCTATGGCAGCTCCACGCTGCTACTGTCGCCGAGCATCAGGCGCAGAGCGCGCGGACGGCGTGCTCTGCTTGACACCAGCACTTGCTTGCCCAGCAGACTATGCTCGATGCGCGGTTCGACCGCTTCGATACGGCTGCCGTCCAGAATGATGCTGTATTCCACCTCGCAGGCATGCAGGTGCACCCCGTCGCCGATAGAAGTGAAAGGACCAATGTAGCACTCTTCCAACATGCAATGCTGACCAATAATGACAGGTCCTCGCACAGTGCAGCGCACAAGTCGGCTGCCTTTGCCGATGGACACGCGCCCATGCAGCTGCGTCTCTATCAGTTCGCCTTCGATCACGCTTTGCAAATCTTCCAGCACGAGGCGGTTCGCCTCCAGCAGAGCGTCGAGGCTTCCAGTGTCCTTCCACCAGCCAGTGATGGTGTGAGAACGCACAGGGTAGCCGTGATCGATGAGGTACTGGATGGCGTCGGTGATCTCGAGTTCGTTGCGCCAAGAGGGCTTGATGGCGCGTGCCGCCTCAAAGATGTGGTGGTCAAACAGGTAGACACCAACCAGCGCGAAGTGGGAGGGTGGCTCCTTGGGTTTTTCGATAAGTTTAATCACGCGCCGTCCTCGCAGCACGGCGACACCAAACTCCTGAGGATTAGGCACTTCCGCCAGCAGGATGAGCGCAGCCGGCCGATCGCGCTCAAATTCACGCACGAGAGGCGCAATGCTCGACTTGACAATGTTGTCGCCAAGGTACATCAGAAAGGGGTTTGGGCCCAGAAAGGGTTCGGCAACCAGCACGGCATGCGCAAGCCCCAACGGTTCGGGCTGTGAAATATAGGTCACCTGTAGTCCCCATCGTGAACCATCACCCACGGCTGCCTCGATTTCGGCAGCGGTCTCCCCCACAATGATGCCCACTTCCCGAATACCCGCCTGGGCCACAGCTTCCAGCCCATAGAACAGCACGGGCTTGTTCGCGACGGGCACAAGCTGTTTCGCCATGCTGTAGGTGATGGGGCGCAGGCGCGTGCCCTTGCCTCCTGCCAGAATAAGCGCCTTCATGGTGCCAAGCTCATGAGCCACCGCTGCAACGCTTGCCTCAAGACAAGCGCCATCAGCGCCGCTGCCGTTCTCAATCGCTGTCGCCACTCCTGCCAGACAGAAGTGTTTCTTGTTTGCCCTTTAAGGTGCTCGTCTAACCAGTTCATAATGGCGTTCAGCACATTCGGCATTTCGGTTGGAGGTGGCACATGTCCGCCCTTGTACCAGATAATCTTTTTCGGCTCACGGGCTGCTTCATGCAGGGCTTTATTTGACTCGACAGGCACCACATCGTCCGCGTCACCATTAATCATAAGCACGGGGCGCGGACTGATGCGTCCCACCCAGTGGATAGGGTCTACAATCTCCATCGCTTTGAGTGCCTGTTCGACCTCCTTGGCGGGGCGATTCTCGCGAAAGATGGGAAGGATGCTTTTTTCCATCATAATCCTCCAGTTGCCGCCGGTGACCAACAGGACAGGTGCCTGGACACGCTCATCGACGCCTGCGAACATCGCCCCGAGGATCCCACCCATGCTCGCACCGATATAGCCGATACGCTTCGGGTCGATTTCGGAGCGTGTCTCTAAATAGTCCACCGCGCGGCGCAGGTCGATCACCGTTTGAATCAGGGCGTCACGCGAGTAGTATGGGTAGACCCCGAAGAAGGGGAACGGGTCTTTGGGCTTGCGCTCGCCATGATACTGGGCGTCGATGGCGAACAGCGCGTAGCCCGCACTCGTGAGCATCGGCCACAGCATTTTGAGCATCGACTTGTCGCCACCCAGACCATGCATCAGGATGACGCATGGCAGTTTCTGCCCTTCGGGGCGATTCTTGGGCAGGACCAGAAAGGCGGGCACGCGCTGGTCGCGCGCGCTGCGGTACACCACCTTATAGCAGGTGTAGGCGTCAGTCTCCTCCGCCACGCTTACCTCCGGGCTGAGTGGCAGGTTCTTGTCGTAGCCGAAGAGCCAGTCGGGGTTTGGAATTGGGCTGTTCTGCGCCTGCGTACAGCCCGTCAGCCCCATCAATATCAGCAAGCTCCAAATCGGAAACAGCCTCGTCGCTCTCATCATGGCAGGCATGATTCGCTGAATGCACGGGGAGTCCTGCCAACAAGAGAGGCATCACTGTTTCCTTGCAGTTTGATTTAGAGCAAGCAGCCCTGCTGCCAGCAGGGCAAGCGATGCACCCATCAGGAAAGCGGCGGTCGTTCCAAACCTTTGCCACACCAGCCCAAACAGGATGCTTGCAGGTAGCATGCCGATGCCCACCACGAGATGGAACGCGCCAAACGCCTGACCCCGTTGATGAGGTGGTGCAAGTGCAGCCACCAGGGCACGCTCTGCACCTTCCGTCAGCGCAAAGTAGAGCGCATAAAGTCCGAACAATACACTGATGTGCCACGCTGCACTGGCAAACCCGAATCCTGTATAGACCAGCGCATAGAGCAGCCAGCCGAGCATCAGCGCACGGGCATGCCCCCATCGGTCAGCAAGCATGCCACCCGGAGTGGCAAGCAGGCTCTTGAACAGGTGCAGACCCGCCCATAGCAACGGCACAAACGCTGCGCTCACCCCTGCTTGCTCTGCCCGCAGCAAAAGGAACGCATCGCTGGAGTTGCTCAGCGTGAAAATCAGTACGCACAGCAGTAGCCAGCGAAAGTTGCCATCGGGCAGGCGGAGATGCCAGGCTTGCCCAGCGCGCTCGGGCAGCGGCTCCGACACATGGCGCACACCGTACGCCAGCGCAACCAGCGCGAACACCGCCGGCACCGTCGCCAACCAGAACACGAGACGGTAATCTTTCGGGGCGAACAGCAGAATGCCCGATGCCAGCAGCGGACCAAGGGTTGCGCCCAGATGGTCCATCCCACGATGGAAGCCAAACGCCATTCCACGCGCACCGGGTGCAGTCGCCTGGGCGATCAGGGTGTCGCGGGGCGCAGTGCGCAACCCTTTGCCCAGTCGGTCCATAAAGCGCAGGCACAGCACCTGCCACGGCGCTGTTGCGAGTGCGAGCAGTGGGCGTGTAAACACCGCCAGCCCGTACCCGAGCGCCGTGAACACCTTGTGCCTGCCCAAGCGGTCTGCCAACCAGCCCGAAACAAGTTTCAGCAGGCTGGCAGTCGTCTCGGCGATGCCTTCGATCATCCCGATAAAGGCGACAGACGCGCCCAGCTGCGCCAGGAAGAGGGGCAGGAGCGGGTAGATCATTTCACTGCTGGCGTCGTTCAGCAGGCTGACCGTCCCCAGCGCCACCACCGCTTTCGGCAGTGTTCGCCACGCCATAACAGGGAATATACCTAACTCTGGTGGCACTCGCGCTCCTGTTGCACCAGCACACGGCGCAGGATTTTGCCAGAAGGCGATTTGGGAATTTGTGACACGAACTCGATGCGTCGTACCTTTTTGAAGGGAGCAACGCGCTGCGCCACATAGTCCATCAACTCCTCAGCGGTGACGGGCGCTTTGAGCACCACGAACGCTTTGGGCACTTCACCCGCTTCCTCGTCGGGGCTGGGGATGACGGCAGCGTCGGCGACAGCGGGATGGCTCAACAGCACCGCCTCTAACTCCGCGGGCGCCACCTGCAGCCCTTTATATTTGATCAACTCCTTCACACGATCGATGATGTAGAAGTAGCCATCCTCGTCGGCATAGCCGATATCCCCTGTACGCAGCCAGCCTTCGGGCGTGAGAGTGGCAGCGGTCGCTTCAGGATTGTTCAGATAGCCGCGCATCACCTGAGGACCGCGGACCCAAACCTCGCCCTCCTCGCGTATACCCAGCAGCCTGCCTGTACTCACATCCACGATCAAGCACTCGGTGCTGGCAATGGGGGGACCAACCGACGCCAGTTTGACGCGAGTCGGGTCTTCGGGGTTCACATGGGTAACGGGGCTGGTCTCGGTCAAACCATAGCCCTGAAGCACGAGGCAGTTCAACCGTTCCGCACAGGCGCGGGCCACCTCCTCACTCAACGGTGCGGCGCCCGACATGATAATTTTGAGGTTCGACAGATCGTACTGCTCCACAACAGGCTGCTTTGCCAGCATCAGAATGATGGGGGGCACAAGATTCGCGCGGGTGATTTTGTAGTCCTGCATGGTTTTCAGGAACAGCTCCAGCTCAAAGCGCGGCAGCGTGACGATGGTCACCCCTTTATACAAGCACAGGTTCAGAACGACCAGCATGCCATAGATGTGATAGAAGGGAAGGACGCCGATCCCGCGCTCGTGCGGCTGGAGGTTGACCCCAGAGGCGAGCACCTGCACCATGTTCGCCACGAGATTGTAGTGGGTCAACATCACGCCTTTAGGCAAGCCAGTCGTGCCACTGGAGTAGGGGAGCACCACGAGGTCCTCGCGAGGCTGGATAGGCACTTGCGGTGGGTCAGCCTCTGCGAGCAGTTCGGTGAAGGGCGTGGCGTCCCGACTCTCGCCAATCGTGAACACCTCCTGCACCCATGCTTGCTGGGCGGCAGGCAGCGCCTTTCCTAACAGGGCGTCGATGGTGATAAGGAACTTTGCACCGGCGTCGCGCAGCTGATAGGCTAACTCGTCGACAGTGTAGAGGGGGTTGGCAGTAGTGACAACGCCGCCTGCCAGGGCAACGCCGTGGAATGCCAGCGCATATTCGGGCAGGTTGGGGCTGTAGATGCCGACCACTTCCCCCTTTTTCAGTCCGCGCTTTGCCAGATTGCCCGCCACGCGCTGCACGCCCTGCCAGAGCTGAGCATAGGTGAGGATGCGCCCGGTCATGCCGTCGACCAGGGCAGGCTTGTCACCAAAAGCATCTGCATCGGCATACACAAAAGGGACCAGTGCCGTGTCGGGCACTTCCACCGACGGATAAGGACTGCGAAAACTCATTTTTACACCTCCTCACGGTTTTATTGATAGCTGCCTTGCGGAGGGCAGCGCAGGTCATCTATAATTATAGAGCCGAAGCGAGCCGATTCCTGCTTTGAGTTGCCCGTTGGGGGTGGATGGTGTCCAGAGAAATGGGATGAAAGTGACGGATTGGAGGCGGGTATGTCTTTCGCACAAGTGGCTTGCGCAAGAGATTGCTGGCGCGTTTCAATTGCCCTTATTCAGCGCACCGGTGCAGATGGCGGCGAATGCCTTTGTGCAGCTGGCGCGTTATCAGCAAGGTCGTTCGGAGCAGGCGCGACGGTTGCCCCCCCATCTCTGGCTGGCTGCGCGTGAGGAAGCGTGTCAGTTCTGCCTGCAGACACTGGCGCAGCTGACAGGGCTGGAGAAGGGTCCCGACGCGGTGGAGCCGTCGCTGATGCAGCTGTATGACGCCTTCCTTGAACGTGTACGCTCCTATCTGGAGACACCTGCCCCTGAACTGGTGGAGCAGGAGCCGAATCTTTCACCCGCAGAGCGGTTGCGCTATGAACAGTCCCTGTGGCGTGCAGCACGTGCTGCACTTGAACTGTGCGAGAAGTGGCGACGCGCCCTCTCACAGCACAAAGTGCCAGAAGAGCGCTCCAGTGGTGCGTCGAGCCGTGATTTCAGCGCCGATGGAGAAGCCCAAACGCAGACGCATCCCCGCAAACAGCGAGCTGCCACGCGGCGTTAGCACGCCCGTTACGAACAGCATCCCCTGCTTATCGGAGCGCCAGAGGTCGATACCGATCGCCAGTCGGAAATCGCGTTCATAGCTGTAAATCGCGCCGATGCGTATCGTGGGCACAAGGGGACTCGATTCGAGGGGTGGTATTTCGCCTGCAAAGCGGGCGATCAGATAGCGGCGCACCATGCGGAAAAGCGGACGCTGCACCAGCGCGCCGCCGAAGTGCCCTGTGTTCAACCAAAACACGCGCGGGTTGCCCAGCGCACGAACCAGCTTCTCGGTGTCTTCCGTCGGTACCACGATATCGAAGCGTGCCCCAATCACAAAGGTTTTCTCGCCCAGTGCCGGAGTCAGCCGATGCATCGGCTCTACATCACGGAGTGCATCGCGCAGACGCGGCAGAGCGAACCCCTGTTCGCGCAGGCGTGCCCGCGTACGGATGGCTAAAATCGAGTGCCACAAGATATGCGCTAGGTCAACGCCGCCGAGAATCAGCACCGCGCTGTGTAAACGCGGCTCCACGCCGAGCGCGGTCGCGCCCATAATGGCTCCCAGGCTGAGGCCAACCAGCGCAATGCGCGAGGGGTCTACTTCAGGCTGACGCGCAAGCCAGTCAATGGCACGGCGCACATCCCACACCGCCTGAATCAGGGCGTGGCGCAGCAGAACGACATCGCCCTGCAAGATAAGGTCGCCGCTGTCATAGCCAGGTGGAGTGCGCTCCATATGATAGGGTAGAGTGAGCAGCAGCACAGCGATCCGGTGCCTAAGCAGCTCACGCGCAAGCGACATCTCCAGCTCCGGCTGACGAATGCCCAGACTGTGCAGCAAGATAACAACGGGCAGGCGTCTGTTCGCCTCTTCAGGGGGCATTTGGGGTACTAACCAGCGCGCATGCACCGTGTTGTTCGCTGGGTAGGAGCTGACAAACGCGCTGGGGAACTCCAGGCGGTACTCCAGCACGCCCTCGCGTGACACGGCAGCGGTAAAGCGCGAGGGGAAAACGGGGCTTAAGACTTCATCCAGCGACTGCGCACGGGCAAGATTCGGCATCAGAAGCCCAAATAGCACGAAGGCAGCAGACAGCAGGAATCTTTCCGTCCTCACTGAACGCAGCCAGATCAGAATAGCGGTAATCAGGCTGACCATTAGAAGCAGCGCGTAGGCCTGCATGCCTGCACGCGCGAGCCGATCGTCTGGGTTCAAACTCCACAGATTGCCGCTGAAAAAACCCAGCAGCGCGACAAGCAGCCAGCCGATCGCTATTGCGCTCCGCATCGTCTCAGTGCCTCCAGAATGGCTTCGCTGGGTATATTGCCGATAAGATCTGCCTGTCCGATTCCACGCAGCAGCACAAGCCGTAATTCGACACCTGTCCGCTTTTTATCGTGCTGCATCGCGTTGAGCAGACTTTCTGCGGGCAGGGGAGGCAGTCGAGTGGGCAGTCCTGCTGCCTGCAGCGTTTGCTCCAGCTCGTCCACCAGTTCGGGGGGCGTGATATGGAGCAACCGGCCCAGCATCGCCTCGGCATACATCCCGGCGGCGACCGCTTCGCCATGCAGCCATTGCCGGTAGCCCAGCGCGGTTTCTATGGCGTGTCCGACGGTGTGTCCGAAGTTGAGCAGAGCACGCCGCCCATGCTCATCGCGTTCATCCTGCGCGACAATCTGCGCTTTCAGCGCAACGCAGCGTGCGATGGGCAGCAGCCATTCTTCCGACCCCTTGCGAACGCGTCTTCGGAAAAACACTTTCTGCTCTCTCATGGTTTGCAGGCGCAACCACAGTCCCCGGTTCAAGGTGATGCCATATTTCAGCATTTCTGCCAATCCGTTGCGCCAGTGGCGTGCAGGCAAGGAACAGAGCAGTTCGGGGTCAATCAGCACAAGGAGAGGCTGGTGGAACGCGCCGATGAGGTTTTTGCCTTCTGGCAGATCTACAGCAACTTTGCCGCCAACACTGGCATCCACCTGTGCCAGCAGGGTGGTAGGGATTTGCACAAAGGGGATACCACGCATGTAGGTCGCCGCGATAAAACCGCCCAGGTCACCCAACATGCCACCGCCCAGCACGATGAGGACACTTTGTCGGTCTGCTTGCGCCCAAAGCAGCATGCGATAAAGGCGCATGGCGGTGCGCAGGGTTTTGCGATGCTCGCCTGCCGGCGTGATAAGCAGCTGAGCGGGCACATGGTGTGCTTGCAGCGCGTGAATGAGTTGTTCACCTTCGCTTTGCAGCACTGGGTGGGTCAGCACAAGAGCGCGGCTCGGCTGGATCCGTTTTAGCAGATAGGCGGTAAGCTGGCGTCGGATGCCGGGTGCAAGCAGAATCGCACTGTGAGGGGAGGAGATGGACAAAGGCGACTCCGCGGTGGGTGCCACGAGCGGACGCAGCTGCGCCACGACCTGCTGGGGTGTCAGTATGTCCGTTTCAATCACCCAGTCGGCTTCCTGATAGAGGGCTTCGCGCTGCTGGGCAATCTGCCGCAGTGCGTTGAGGGGAGTGTCGGCGGTCTGCAACAGGGGGCGTGAGACGGGATTTTCGATGCGCTCGATAAGAGTTTCGGGGCGGGCACGCAGGTAGATAATCCAGCCATGCTGGCGCATCAGGGCGCGGTTGTGCGGGTCGAGGATAGTGCCGCCGCCTGTCGCCACGATGCCAGGTGGCTGTCGCATGAGCCGCTGCAATTGCTCGCGTTCGAGTTGTCGAAAGGACGGCTCGCCATGCTGTGCGAAGAGTTGAGCGATGCGCATACCTGTCGCCGCCTCGATCAGGGCATCGGTATCATAGAACGGGCAGGCAAGCTGATCGGCAAGCATCTGCCCGATGCAACTTTTGCCCGCGCCCATATTACCTGTCAGGAAAACAAAGCGCATGACCTCCTAAAAATTCAGCAGGGGTTCTTTGAACCCCTGCTGAATGAGTGCCGCATGCCCAGCCTGCGCTAAGGGGCAAGCCCGCTTGCAGGAGTGTCCTCCTCGATCACCGTGGCGGTGACGAAGATGAGCAGCTCGTTCTCCACAATAGCCCGATCTTTGCTGCGGAAGAACTGCCCAATAATTGGCAGGTCGCCGAGGATAGGCACCTTGAGAGTTGTGCTGTTATCGGTTCGGCTTACCAGCCCGCCCAGCACCATGGTCTCCCCATTTTTGATACGGCGCACCGTGAAGACGAACTGGGTGTCGAAACGCGGCAGCAGATTGGTGCCGACCTGCACCCGCCCCACGGTCGATATCTGCGGGAAGAGCGTAAGAGTGATGGTGCCGTCCGCATTGACGCGCGGTGTCACGGTCAACTGGGTGGGTACCGGCACAGGGAACGGTTGCGAGAAAACGGTCGGGCGTCCGTTCTGGTCAAAAATCACCACCTGCTGCTCGATGTAGTCGGTGGTGGAGAAGAACACGGTCGCGGGGCTGTTGTTCATCGTGGTGACGATAGGGGCGTTGACCACGCGTCCGCGTCCCTGACTGAGTAGTGCTCGCAGATTCGCTGCCAGGTTCCCGGTTGCATAATTGACGAAGACGGGAGCGGTGCGGTCTGCCAATCCGCTGGCGCCCGCGGTCAGGTTGACTCGTGCCAGGTTCCAGTCGATACCGAACTTTTCGGCGTCGTTGCGTGAGACGGTGACGAACTCAGCGCGGATAAGCACCTGCTTCGGCGCGATATCGATAAATCGCAGGATGCGCCGGATATATTCAATGGCTTCAGGTGTACCCTGCACGACAAGCGAGTTATCGGCGTCGTTCGCAAAGATGCCCTGCAAGCCCTCGTGCTGAAAGATGGAGACGCCTCCGCCGGGCTGTCCAAAGCCACCGGGACCGCCAGGCTGACCACCAAAGCCACCGGGACCGCCAGGCTGACCACCAAAACCGCCGGGCTGCCCGAACCCACCACCCGGCTGTCCGAAGCCGCGACCGCCTCGACCACCCACATACTGACCTTCCCCGCTGTCGGTTGGCGATTGCGTGGGGGTAGCAGGATTCGGGGCAAGGGTTGCATTAAACGGTACGAGGGAGTTCCCATTCATTTTTAGCGGCACCACGGGAGGCACATGCATGCCAGGGGTGCTCTGGTAGATGGCGCGATTGACAAAGTCGCGCAGCTCGGCAAACGGATCGTCCGTCATCATTTCGGTTTCGATGATCCGTTTAATATCGGACGGGCGACTGTACCGCAGGGGAATCCGCTCGGTAATAATCTGGGGTCTGGGTGGTTCAGGTGCGGGGGATGGCGTGATGACCGGGGGTGTTTCCCGCTCCGGGCGCATCGGCCCAATCACATAGACCCCATTGGGCTCCTTACGATAGGTTGCGCCAGCCGCCTGACAGATATAGCCCAGTGCCTGTTCAAACGGCTTCCGCTCCAGTTTCAGAAAGCTGATTTTCTTATAGGGCTGGTCAGTCGGTTCGAACACCACTTCCACATTTGCCTGCTGGGCAATAGCGCGCACGGCGGTGATGAGGTCTGCGTCCATCAGGTTCACCGTGACCAGCTCCTCGATGCCCCAGGCAGTCAGGTTGACCAGCGCTACCAAGATCCCCGTGGTAATGATGCGTCGTCCATGCATTTCCTTTCTCATTGTGTTTGGTCCTCCTCCATGCTGTTATGCATGGGCTGAGAGTGCCTCAGCCCATGCAAGAACGGAAGGTGGGAACGGTTCGTTTAGCGTCCGAATCCGCCACCGAATCCGCCGCCTCCGCGTCCGAATCCGCCACCGAATCCGCCGCCTCCAGGAAAGCCGCCGAACCCGCCACCGCCGAATCCGCCGAATCCACCGAATCCGCCGCCAAAACCACCGAACCCACCGAATCCGCCGCCAAAACCACCATAGCCGCCGAAACCACCAAAACCGCCACCCGGAAAGCCGCCGAAACCGCCGAATCCGCCGCCGAATCCGCCAAAGCCACCGCCGAGACCGCCACCACTACTTAGCTCATACTGACTGTAGGGAACCACGGTGGCGCCCAGCAGGGCGGCAATCAAATAGGGGTTAGCGGTGTTCAACTGGATCTTTTCGGGCAGATTAACCTGGGGGGCAGCCTCCTCGGGAGCTGCTCCCGTAGTGGGCGTGGTTGGCTCTTCAGGTTTGCGGATGGTGACATAGTAGACGCCACTCTCGATGCGGTAAGTCAGGTCGAGCTGGCGCAGAATGGTGTTCAGCGCGACCTCAAAGGGCACATCGGTCAGGGACACGGTGACGGTGCCCTGCACTTGGGGGTCGATGGAGTAGTTCGCGCCAACGCTTTCGAAGAGCTGCTTCAGCACATAGCGGATGTCCGCCTGGTCGTACTTGACAGTGACGCGCTTTTGCGACAGGTCGGGCTGTCCGCCCTCCTGTGCCAGCGCCACCGCTCCGACAAGCAGCAGCCCGCTAACTATCAGCCACCTCAGTGTTCGTGTCATTGTTCTCTACCTCCACAAATCTATACGCTTCAGTCGCTATAGAGTTTCATAGGTTCAGATTCCGGGTGCGCCGCCGCCACGCGGTCCACCACCGCGTCCACCTGAGGGTGCGCCAATCCCAGGTCCGGGAGCGCCGGGCAGGCCGGGCGCACCGGGCGCACCTGCGCCTCCACCCGTGGTTACTGCGCCACCCCCAAAGGCTACCCCGGGCGGCTCATAGGGCACGCGCACCTCGCGCGGATTACCTTTCGACCTCCGCAGGATAATTCCTTCTGGTGTAATGGCAGCCACTCGGAATTCACCCACCATGTCACCCGGATAGACAATCTGGGGCAGTTCGCCCTCCTGTTCCAGAATAGCGGAGACGGTCTGACCCAGAATAATACCTGCCACGCGCCGTTTGGGTTGAGGTTCATACGGTTCAGGGATCTCCACCTTGGGCGGTTTGGGCGGGCTGGCAACGAGCACGAAAGGTGCGCGAGTAAAGGCGTCTGCCTGCATAGCTTCCACCTCTTCAGGCAGAAGCGCAAAGGGATCTTTGCGCGGCTGGATGGCGGGTTTAGGCTGGGTCGGTTGGGGCGTCGTGGCAATAGCAGGCGGTTGCATACCCCCCCTATCCTGGGGTCCAGGGACATTGGGTGGCTGCGTCACAACAGGTGGTTGAGGTGGCGGAGATTGTTCATTGCCACCGCCACCTGTCAGCATGAAAATCGCCGCGATGGCAATCACCACCAGCAGCACCACCGCCACTGCTAAGGCAATCTGCGTTTCTTTTTTCATTGCGTCTCACTCCCGATCAGATTGTACCATGCGCTTTGCATGGCTTTACATGCTCGGACCAAATCCGGCGGGAGGTGCGCCGCCTGCCGCAGGCGGACCGCCAAAGCCACCGCCCGGTGCGCCGGGCATTCCGCCCCCTGTGCCACCACCGCTGCCCGATGGCACCGTGGGACCTTCGGGGCCCAAAGGATAGACGAACACGGTCATGGTATAGGTTCCAATCAGGTTCGGACTGGTGCCCTGAATTGCCAGTCCGTCCACCAGCACCAGCAGATTGGGCACTTCGTTCCACTTGCGCACATGGTTGAGCAGGGCGTTAAAGGAGGAAGCGCGCACCTGCACCTGGCCGATGGGGAACACTAGCACCAGCGACGGAATCTGGTTCGGGTCGGTTGGTGGTCCGGGCAGTTGCACGGCGTAGAGGCGCTGCACGCCCGTTTTGACGGGCCAAGCTTCAAGCTTTTTCCCGATTTCGCGCACCATGTCGTGCCACTGAACCCATGCCTGCAGGCGGTTCGCAAGGCTAATGGTGCTTTTGGGCATACGCCTGCGCTGAATAACGGCCAGTGCGGCTTCCGATTCTTTGACTTTGCGTTCCGCGTCGCGCACCAGCGCCTGCGCCTGTGGAATCATTGCCGCTTTTTGTCGCAAGCTTTCGTTGTAGGTTTCGTGGTAGGCAATGTTCTGCACAGCGGGGCGAATGCCCAGCAGATAGATCGCCGCCGCGACTACGATGGTTGCGACCAATCCGATAGAGACCTTTGCAAAGAGAGTAAGCCCTTTCATCGCTTTTGCTCCTTCAGAGACCGACGCCACCACGTCCGCGCAAGCCCGCTCCACCGGGGGCTGCGCCAGCTGGCGGTCCAGGCGCCAGGCTGGGCACACCACCAAAGCCGCCACTAGGTCCACCCGGCGCACCGATGCCACCTGTACCACCAATGCCCAGCTGGGCGGGTGGCTGGAGCGGAGTGATGGGTTCTTTTAGCACGGCGACCACTTGAAACTGCATCAGTCCAGCGAGCGAAGCGGCTTCACCCGCGGCGCCGCCTGCGCCAACGCCGGGGGCGCCGAAGGAAGGTGGAGGAGGCGGGGGGGCAGCGCCACCTCCTGCGCCCGCTAAACCACCGATGGTGGGACCTGCGGGCGCGCCGCCACCAAAGCCCAAGCCAAGTGCTGCCCCAGCGCCAGTTCCGCCACCGGTTGCGTAGCCAGGCGTTTGTGTGGTCAAGCTCACCGCGCTAAAAAGCGGGCAAGCATACATTGTTTGTAGATAAAGCCCGATCTCTTTAGGACCTTTGGTGAAAGCAGTAATCTGCAGCTGGTTGCCCTGCGCCACCTGCAGCTGGTAGTACCGCACGCGCGGTGAGGTGTACTGGGCCACCTGGCTGTACAGCTCCGGGTAGCGCAGGTTATGCTGCTGCACCATTTTGACGAACTCCGATTTCGCTAAAGTGATCTGTGCCGTCTGGATGAGCCCCTGGGCTTGCTGCACATATTGATCCACCTGGTTTGCCTGCGCTTCCAGGGTTGTTTTTTCCTCTTGCAATTCTGCCAGGCGGCTCTGGGTCTGGATCATCCAGAACACCATGGCAGCATTCACAACCACGAACAGCACCACCAGCAGGGCGACAATCTGCTTATTGACCTTCCGCTGGCGTACATAATCGGGTACGAGGTTCAGTTTCATTCTTTGCTTCCCTCCTCAAAAGCATGGGTGCATGCCCATCCCGATAGCGACGGCAAGCAGGTGAGCGTGCGTGGCAACATATTCAGGACCGTGCCGTTTTACATTGAGTTGGATGCCGCGCAACGGATTTGCAATGGTGGTTGGAATGCCAATCGAGGTGGCGATAAACTGATCGAGGTTCGGAATCACGGCGCCCCCACCGCAAAGTAGAATCTGTTTGATTTCGACATCGGGATGACGGCTACGGAAGTATTCCACGGAACGTCGAATTTCGCTCACCAGTTCCTCCAGCAGGGGGTAGATCGCATGGAACACCTGTGTTTTGCGAGCGTCGGCCGACGGCTGGGCGGCGGGCAGTTCAGGTTCGGGTGCAGCAAAGGGTGAAGGGGGAGGTTCGGGTGTGCCCTCCTCGCCTTCCGGGGCAGCGCTTAGCCCAGGGATCGGGGCTGATGTACCACCTGCGAAGGGCATGCCGGGTGGTGTGGTAGGCACATCGCTGCTCAGTGTTGGGGTGTAGAACCCACCGGGCACACCGAACGGAGTGCCGATGGGCACTTGATCCATTAGCACCTCGGCGAGCTGCACTTTTAGCTGTTCCGCCTCCGCTTCGGGGAGCATGAGACGCTCCGCAACGGCGCGGGTCATCATATCACCACCAGTGGGCAGAATGCGCGGGAAGCTAAGCAATCCTCGATCATAGATGTCAATAGAGGTTGCGCTTGCGCCCAGATTAATCACCACCACAGCCCCATGTTGCATATCGGGTTGACTCAGCACGAGGCTGCGTCCCAGAGCCAGCGGTTCCACATCGATAGCGTATGGTTCCAGCCCCGTCTTGTCCGCGATATCGACCAGCCCGTCCACAGCGTCTTGCTGGGCGACTGCCAGCACCACCTCCATGTTCGGGTCCTGCGGGTCCTCACCGGGGCGGTGGATAATTTCATAGGCGGACTGCACGCGCGTATCGGCGAAGGGAATATTCCGCTGGATTTCCCAGTCCATGTGGCTGCGCAGTTCGACGGGATTCATGCGCGGCACTTCAAGGATGCGCACCACGACGGCGTTCTGACCAGCGAGTGAGAACACCGCCTGCTTGGTACTGATGCCGGTGTCACTGAGCAGGCGTTTGAGCGTCGTCGCGACGGCATTTTTGTCGAGAATGCCGCCTGCATCCACCGCGCCTTCAGGCGTAGGTGCAATGCCCACATTGGTCAGCACGGGTGGTTTGCCCGCCCGCACCTCCGCTACCTTGATGAAGCGCGTGCCAATATCGACCCCAACGGCTACACTCGGTTGCTTTGCCATCCGTTATCTCCTGCTCGTTCTGCTTGGTACAAGAATACCTGATTCACCTTGAGCGACACGACTCCTGCTTTAATTGGAGTGCGGCGCGCCATCTCCTGCAAGGTGTGTGGATTGTACCTAAAATGGTTCGGCGAACATACCCTCTTTCCTGCCTTTATGAGACGGCGATGCCCGTCGAATGTCTCGCGGGCAGTGGCAGAGATGGGGACTGCTCTGCCCCGCAAGGCAGTGCAAAGACGCTGCAAAAAAGATTAGCGAGTGTGGCGTTGGGTGTGGGATGGGGGTGAAGGGGGAGGCGCCGGTTTGCCAGATCGGGCGCGTTCGCGCTGCAGTTCCTCGAGCGTGACGGCGGGCAGTTCAATCGCCTCGCGATCAAAACGTGCGGCGGTCATGATGCTGGGCACATTGATGGTGAAGAACATGCCAGCATAGAGCGTCAGATAGCCCAGCACGCCAACCCGTGCCAGCATTTTGACAGGGCGCGGGCGATGCCGTCGTCCCCATTCAATAATCACCACGGGCGCTGCCACCAGCACCAGCTTTGCCAAGGTAAAGGGGATCACGCCATGCGCCAAGTAGTAGCGCATAATCGGATTGCCTTCCTCTGCCAGCCCGCGCGTGATGAGCGCAAGAGTGGTCAGCAGATCCGCCACACAGACCAGAATAATTGCCCAACTCTCGGCGCAGAGCCACTCACGCCATCGCCGCATTGTTCGCCTCCGCAAAGGGTTATTCCACAACGGGGTGGTGGCGTCAACATTTTCGGGTATCTTTTGGGCAATGCGCTGGTATATACTGAGCGATTCGGAGCGTCCGGCGCGTGTTGGCAACTCGGTGGCGGTGGCGGTTGCTTTCGATGTGATGGAGGCGACGCTGGTGTGTGATTATCTACGCGAGCATCGCATTGGGGCGGTCGCGCCCTTAATGACGCCTCCTTATCCCTGGCTCGATAAAATCTATATCTGGGTTCCTGCGGCGCAGGTGCAGGAGGCGACCATCCTGTTGCAGCAACTCGCCGCAAAGTGGCAAGAGGCGCCTGAAGATGAATAGGGATGAACCGATTGGCGTTGTCGGAGCAGGTTCATGGGGCACTGCGCTCGCGTGGGTGCTGGGACAGCAGGAGATTCCAGTGCGGCTGTGGGGACGCAATCGCGAGGGGGTGGCGCAGATGGCACGGGAGCGAGTGAATCGTCGCTACCTGCCCGATACCTTGCTGCCCGACCACGTGCTGCCCACGGCGGAACTGGATGCCCTTAAAGAGTGCTCATTGCTTGTACTGGCAGTCCCCTCGGGAGCGATTCGGGAGGTGGCGTCTCGCCTGCCAATGGGCGGGCGACTCTGGGTTATTGCCGCGAAGGGGCTGGAACCCAACACAGGCAAACGACTCAGCGAGGTGGTGCAAGAGGTGTCGGGACTGCCCCTTGCGCAGCTGACGGTGCTGTCGGGACCGAATCTGGCAGGGGAGATTGTGCGCGGTATCCCGACAGCGACGGTCGTGGCGTCGGTCAACGCCGAGGCTGCTGAGTATGTGCAGCAGCTCTTTATGACGCCCACCCTGCGCGTCTACACAAATGACGATCTGATCGGGGTCGAACTGGGCGGTGCGCTCAAAAATGTGTACGCGATTGGAGCAGGGGTCAGCGATGGGCTGGGCTTCGGCGACAATACCAAAGGGGCATTGCTGACACGCGGGCTGGCGGAGATGATGCGGTTGGGCGCGGTGATGGGGGCATGCCCCGAGACCTTTATGGGACTGACCGGAGTAGGCGACCTGTTCGCCACCGCGGTGAGCAGACTGAGCCGCAACTACCGGCTGGGCTATGCCATTGCGCAGGGCGCATCGCCGGCGGAAGCGCTTCAGCAGCTTGGGCAGGTCGCGGAGGGGTATCCGACGGCCCTTGCCGCCGAAGCGTTAGCCCGCCAGCACCAAGTGGAGATGCCCTTGCTGAACGCGATCGCCAGCCTGTTGCGCGGTCAATGCCGTGTGCGCGACGCGCTTCAAAGCCTCATGACCCGCCCACCCAAAGGCGAGCGCGAGTTCCGATTTGTGCGACAACTCCCCACCTGAGTGCCGATACTGCCCGTACAGTCCTATGAATGCCTTTTAGTCCACGGGGTTGAACTGGTCGTAAAGCCGAGAGTTTAAGGCAACAAGCATCGCGCCGACCGAGAGGTTTGCTGCCATCACAATCGGCATAAGCAGCAATGGGGAGAGATGAAGTGCTAATCCCACGCCGAGCAGCAGCCCGCCAGGCAAGCCTGCCAGCAGAATGGCGGGCACCATGAGCAAGCCCAGCACCAGTCGCTGTGTGTAGTCATTCGGGTCAGGGTTAAGCAACGCCAGCGTCCACATTGCCATCTGCAGCACGGGCGCAAACGATGCCAGCGCCAGCCCCATCCCCAGCCAGAAGCTCCACGCCTGAGGGAAGAAAAAGGTCGCCACCAGCGACACAATAAGCTGCACTCCCAGAAAGAGAATTGCGGTCGGCAACGATTCCACCAACACCACCTCTCGCGCGCTGAACGGGAACGGCTTCTGAAAATCGACTCGCCGCAGCAGGTCCACAATCCCATAGTAGCTCCCCAGTGCGGTCATCAGCACGACCAGATACTGCACCATTACATAGATTATCTTTGCGAGTGCAAGCGGGTTCTTTTCGACGGCATAGCGCACGATGCCCAGCGGCACCGCAGGGATCGCAACGAGTAGCAGGATGACAAAGACCAACCCCCAGCCTTGCAGTCGCCAAGAGAGCAGCAGGTCGCGCCAGAGCAACGCCCACACGCCACGCGGCGTCCAGCGTTCCAGCCAGCGTAGAGTACGCACAGAGGGCCCACGCTGGCTCATCCGTTCGAGCGCGTTTTGATACATCAAGCGCACCACATCACCGCGTGCACGGTGAAACTCTGCCCCCCGCTGCGCGATCTGCGCTGCCAGCTCGTACAACCGTCCCGCGTCGCGCGCAATGCGTCCATCGGCCCAGAGCAATAGACCCAGCCAGAACAGCAGTCCGAACCCGATGGCGGGTGTCCAGCCCTGATACAGAATCAACATCGCGTCGCTCAACGCTCGCGCCGGCAGCAGCCACACATAGGCGGGCCACCAGTCGAGGCTCGCTCGCAGTGCCGTAGCAAGCTTCATTTCAGCGTGCTGCACCAGTGTCCATGTGTGCAGGCTGACCAGTCCCACGCCAAGCAATGCCCAGCTCAGCATGCCTGCCAGGAACCACCCCCGAAGGCGCGGGCAACGCTCCTCCATGAGCCGCACCGCGACGCCCAGCCAGAGCAGCCCAAGCGACATGAGCATAAAAAGCAGAGGATAGATTAGCAGCGCCCAGCCGCTGGTCTGGGGGATTGCCACCAGGGCTAACTGCCGCATAGAACGCCCGCCCGACATCATAAGGTAAAACGCCATCATAAGCATCAGGAAGAGCGTGCCAATGGCCCCGCGCACCAGCAACAAGCCGCGAAACAAGCTCAGCGGACGCACCGGCGTGGGGAACAGAAAATTCACATCGCCTTCCACAAAATAGCTCCACTGTCCGCGTGAGAAGGCGGGTGTAATCCCCAACACAATATAGAGCAGATGCAACCCAAGCACAATTGCCATACTACGTCCCAGCACCACCTCCGGGTCCAGCGTCCAGTGGGGCATGCGGGCGGGACGCACCGGTTCCAGCAGCGCACCTATCAGTGCACTGCCCCAACTACACAGCAGCAGAGCAATTATCAGTGTGGTCAGCACTGCGCGCAGCGGGTTCTCAAAGGCGCGGCGGAAGCTGTTGACGAGGACCCGCGCCGTCAGAAAAAGTAGCACTCGCGCTGTCAAACGATCCATCGCAGGAATAGGATACCCCCCTCTCTATCGCTTTCGCGCCCTCGGTTTGTGAGGCTGTATGTTGATTTACTCGCCCACCCTACGCACGACTACAGTGTTGTTTCGGGTGAATGCCCAGGGCACCGTTCAGGCGCGTGGGCAGCGTTGGGCGTTGCCGTGGCGTTGATGTCCCCTTGCCAGGAGGAGAGAGCAGGGCGTGTTATCGTCGTGGTTGCGCCCCATGCTCGCGTTGCAGTGCGTCAAAAATTGCCTCAACGCGGGCATTGACCTCCTCGTCGGTTAGCGTGCGTTCAGAATGGCGGAACACCAGCGAGAAGGCGAGGCTGTGGCTGCCTTCGGGCACAGGGGAACCCATATAGCGGTCGAACAGGCGCACCGATTCAAGCCACTCACCACCTGCCTGCCAGATGGTGTCGAACAGGTGCGCGACAGGCACCTCTTGCGCCACAACCACCGCGATATCGCGCAACACAGGTGGCTGGGTGGGCAATGGGCGATACCGCACCTCCTGCACCGCGAGCGCATGCAGCGCCGCCATATCGAACTCTGCGAGATACACCCGACGGCGCAGCTCGTACTGACGCTGCAGCGCGGGGTGCAGCTCGCCCAGCCGTCCAAGCCATCGCCCTTCCGCGAACACATCCGCCACGCGCCCCGGATGAAAACGCGGATCACTCTCCCTCTCCCCATCGGGAAGAGGATCGGGGTGAGGGGACCCTACTCCCTCTCCCCTCTGGAGAGAGGGAGCGGCGAACTCTGCTTCGATACCGAGCATGGTGAGCAGATGCTCCACGACGCCTTTTAGCGCATAGAAATCGGTTTCGCGCGGCTTGCCAGACCAATGAGGCGCATGCAGCGCGCCCGTCATCAGGATTCCAAGTGCAAGACGCTCCCGATAACAGCCCGGCTCGTCGCCCATGCGAAACACACGCCCGATTTCGAACAGGTGCAGATCAATCATCCCGCGTCGACGGTTATAGTCGGCTGCGGACACCAGCCCCGACAGGATGGAGGAGCGCAAAAAACGCAGCTCGTCACTCATCGGGTTGCGCAGCTCGATAGGCTGCGGCAATTGCAGCGGGTTCCGGGCTTCCAGAGTATGGCTGACAATCTCCTGCAAGCCTGCACTGAGCAGAATCGTGCGCACCCGCTCCGCGAACGCGCCTTCGGGACTATCCTGACCCTGCGTGGTGACACCCGCAGGGGGCGATTCGGGGATGCGCTCGTAGCCCAGAATACGCCCCAGCTCCTCCACAAGGTCCACCTCACGTTTCAAATCTTCATAGCGATACATGGGGATTTGCACGCGCAGGGTGCGCTTGCCAGACGGCTCGGGGCGCATGTTGAGTCGTTGCAACACCACCTGCGCCTCCATGTCGTCCAACGGGAAGCCTAGCAACTGTTCAGCACGGGCAAGACGCATGGTCAACGCGCGTGGCGGATAAGGTTTCGGATAGACATCCAGCACGCCTGGCACCGCCGCGACGCCCGTCCACTCCTCAATCAGCTCGCACACCCGATACTGGGCGACCAACACCAGCGTCGGGTCGACGAACCGCTCGAACCGATAAGACGATTCGGTACGGATGTCCAGCGCACGCGCCGTGCGCCGAATCGAAAGGGGGTTGAAATGCGCCGATTCCATCAAAATGTTGCGCGTTTGGGGTGTGACCTCGGTTTCCGCGCCACCCATAATGCCCGCAACCGCGACAGGGCGCACCGCATCGCAAATCATCAGCATCGGCGGAGCAACCGCATGGTCGGTGCCGTCCAGCGTACGAATACGCTCGCCCGAACGCGCCTGACGCACCACGATCCGATGTTCCTGCAGTGTGTCCAGATCGAAAGCATGGAGGGGCTGCCCCAGTTCCAGCAGCACATAGTTGGTGGCATCCACGATGTTAGAGATGGGGCGCATGCCAGCGGCGTGAAGGCGTTGCTGGATTTTGGCAGGCGAGGGGGCAACACGCACATTGCGGATGACCCGCGCCGCATAGCGGGGACACAAGTCAGGATCTAAAATCTCCACACGAGCATGTTGGGGCGTTTCGCCCGGGTCGGGGTCAGGCGGGTTTAGAATGAGCGCGTTCAACCGTTCGAACAGCGGAGTAGGCTGGCAGGCGTCGCCAAGCAAAGCATACACCTCGCGCGCGATGCCCAGAATGCTGAGGCAGTCACCCCGATTGGGCGTGATATACAGCACGAGAACCTCGCCCTGCGGTGTGGAGTCAATCGCCTCCACCTCAAGCCCCGCCCTCGTCAGCCGTTCCGCCAATTCCGCCGCGCTCAACTCAAACTGCACGAAGTCCTTTAACCACTCGATGGGTACACGCATCGCCAAACGCCTATTGTACCCAAATTCCCAAGACCTGTTCCAAGCGCTGGTACAAGTGTCGTGAGATCGTGTAGCCTTCAATCAAGCCCTCACGAATGTATTCCAGAGCAGGTTGCTTCTTAATGGGTCTGAATCGTATCATCGTCCCGATGTTTTCTACCGCTTGGGCACGAACCTACCATTCACCCGCTCCGCCACCAGCACATCCCCAGAATACAAATACTCCTGCTCCAAAGTGCCACGCCGCGCCTGCACCCGACGACCCAACCCATCACACGCATACTCCCAGCCAACTGTGCCCCCTTGCTTGCACAAACCTATCAGCAAGCCTCATATAGGACGGTGCCGTATCTTACTGCCTACCCGAAAAAGAGATAATTACCACCCTTACTGCGGCAGGAAGATGTTGCTACCACCAAATCTTTATCTCCCAAGTCTTTATCTCCCAAATCTTTATCTCAATATCCTTTCGCGGAGCCGATTGCGCGTGCCAAAGATCCACAGCGAATAAGCTAGCACAAACCCCACCACACGCACTGTCCAAACCTCCCAGCTTGGGTCGACACCCCCTTTAATCACATAGTCAAGTATTCCGTGGAACCCCAACCAAGGCATCAAACCTACAACCAGGGCGATCAGATAACGAATGACTCGCATCAGTCAGGCACCTCCATGCTTCTCTTGCCAGCCGTTATTGCTCCATTTTGTAGCCCGCCGAAGCGAAAGAGTCTCACCCCAAAGGCACCCTCTGAGCTCATAAGCCCCTCCGCAAAAGTTAGTTCCATCTCTCGTTACAGCCGGGGCACGGAGCTCTGTACTCCCGTCCCAGTGAATCCTGATAGATTGGCTTGCCCGGCTGATACGGACCGAGGTCCGCACGAACATAAGGCCACGGCAACCCTGCGCCGCCGATCGCGTTGAGCAGGCGTTGGAAGTCACCCTTCTCCCAACCACCCGCTACAAATCCCGCACAGCCCCAAATAATTGCTCCTCCTAAACCGCCTCCCCTCGTTGCTCCTGCTGCTGCACCTGCCAGTCCCCCAACAATTGCTTCTTCCCAACCCCACAACCCTAATGGATCCATCTTATTCACGGGGTCATTCACACAGTACCCATACGCATTCAGCGTGAGTGGGGCAGAGAGCGAACCCAGCCACGGGTCTTGTTGCAAAAACCTACCCACTGTTGGGTCATACCAACGCACCACAACCTTCACCAAACCACCCGTCTCCGGCAGCTCGTTCCGATACAACCACGCACCGTTCCAGTCATACACCTGTCGCATCCCAGACACCAAGTCGCCGAAGGCATTTGTAATAGATGCATTCGCCGACGAGTTATTGACTCCTGCCAAGCCACCTTTGATATAGGTTCTAATCACTCGCCGACACGCTCGCCTTGATAAGCAGACGAACCGCGGACAGGATAAAAGTGAGATCTAATGCCACGGGGAGGAATGGCACTCCGAGGTCTTTGGCAATCATCACTAAAAACCATAAGAGGAAAAGAAACACACAGTATTTCATCAATCGAAAACATCTAGCTAATTTATTCTCTTTGAAAGCGACTTTTGCTCGCGAGCCTAACACACTGCAGCTAATTACGAACAAACTTGTAACTATTTCTAAAGGCACTCCTCCTCTAAGCAAGCTGCTAACCATGTCTTTCTCCTCCATGCACAGTATACTTCCAAGGGACGAGCGTATTGAGAGACCCCATCCCTTAGAACATTATAGGTACTTAGGTGGTGATTCAAGAATGGGTATCCCATTAGGAAACATGGGGAACGGCAGTTTTTCGGGACCTGGAGCCACCAAGCCCTTCAGTGCGGGCATGCAGGACCCTAATCCTCCGGTAATGCCCCCTTCGATTGCTCCTCCAACCATGTCATCAATAAGTTGATCATTGTCCCAATTTTCCAGATCGTTTTTATGATCCCAATAGTAAGAATTAGCTGCTACAGCAGCACCTGCCGCAGCTCCATAAACGACGCTTCCTACTACAAGAGCGGTACCACTTGCAGGTAAGGTGATTACACCTAAAGCTATGAAGCCGACAGCTATAGCGGCGTTGGTAAGGTGTTTACCCCAATTTATCTTCAATCCACTCGGATCCACCGCATTCACAGGGTCATTCACACAGTACCCATACGCATTCAGCGTGAGGGGAACATACAGCGAACCCAGCCACGGATCCCGTTGCAAGAACCTACCCACCGTTGGGTCATACCAGCGCACCCCAACCTTCACCAAACCACCCGTCTCCGGCAGCTCGTTCCGATACAACCACGCACCATTCCAGTCATATACCGCACGGCTGCCCGATACGCTGTCCCCAAACGCATCGGTCAACGCTGCCGAAGTGAAAACACCCGCCACGTCCGAAGTCGCCACCA